>LBJMJ02800__coassemble_583_pt1 | contig 123476 bp, 88 predicted proteins | sample LBJMJ02800__metabat2_low_PE_009 | metagenome-assembled genome bin LBJMJ02800
GAGCCAGCCTTGTGTGACAGAAATTCCCGCAGGGAATTTCACAGGTCATTGCACGTGAGGCGGCCGTAGACCGTCCGCGGTGATGTAATCAGGCCGTCAGCCTTGGGGCTGGCGGCCTTTACGTATATGTGGACGTATCCGGCGCCTCGACACGCCGCAGGTGCGGCAAAGGTGGGGCCGGAGTTTGCCGGGGTCGGCGGAATATGGCCGAAGTCGGCAAACCTCCGAGGTAGGTTTGCCACCACCATGGGCGTGTTGCGCGCCTTCTCCGGCTTCGCGCGGACCACGTCGTCATCAAGGACATGGACATGGGGATTGTGTCGCCAGACGATTGTCGAACGCATCCGGACGCCCGAAAGATGGAACGCCTGTTTTTGCATGCTGGATGTTCCGAGTAATAATGGTCAGCAGTTTGTGAGGACAAAATCCTCGAGGCGCAGATAGTGCGGGGCAACCCGCAGGCCGGCTACAAGCCGGTCAGGCTAGCCGGCAACCAGCCGGCGGACTGAACAGGCACACAGCCTGCAACAGATGTACAACTCAACACTGAGTGACAAAAGGAGTGCCATTATGGCAGCACAGATCTGGTACGAGAACGACGGCGATCTTTCCGTGTTCAACGGCAAGAAGGTCGCGATCATCGGCTACGGCTCGCAGGGCCACGCGCACGCGCTGAACCTGCGCGACTCCGGCGTCGACGTCGTCGTCGGCCTCCGCCCGACCTCCAAGTCGGTCGAGTTCGCCAAGGAGCAGGGCCTGGACGTCAAGTCCGTGGCCGATGCCGCCGCCGAGGCCGACGTGATCATGATTCTGACCCCGGATCAGGCCCAGCGCAAGGTGTGGGCCAATGAGATCGAGCCGAACCTCAAGCCGGGTGCCGCCATCGCGTTCGCGCACGGCTTCAACATCCACTACGGCTACATCAAGCCGACCGAGGATCATCCGGTCTTCATGGTCGCCCCGAAGGGCCCGGGCCACATCGTCCGCCGCGAGTACGCGGCCGGCCGTGGCGTGCCGGTGGTCGTGGCCGTCCAGCAGGATCCGCGCGGCGACGCCTGGGATCTGACCCTGGCCTACGCCAAGGCCCTCGGTGCCCTGCGCGCCGGCGCCATCAGGACCACCTTCAAGGAGGAGACCGAAACCGATCTGTTCGGCGAGCAGAACGTGCTGCTCGGCGGCGTGAACAAGCTCGTCGAGATGGGCTTCGAGGTCCTCACCGACGCCGGCTACCAGCCGGAGATCGCCTACTTCGAGGTCTGCCACGAGCTCAAGATGATCGTGGACCTGATGAACGAGGGTGGTCTGAACAAGGATCGTTGGTCCTGCTCCGACACCGCTCAGTACGGCGACTACGTCAACACCTGCATCGACGAGCACGTCCGTGAGCGCATGGAATACCACCTCAAGCGCATCCAGGATGGCTCCTTCGCCAAGGAGTTCATCGAGGATCAGGACGCCGGCGCCCCGAAGTTCAAGCAGCTGCAGGAGGAGTACTCGCACGTCCGCATCGAGGAGGTCGGCCCGAAGCTGCGCGCCATGTTCTCCTGGAACAACGACGGCGTCAAGGATGCCGACGAGGCCAACTCCTTCACCGGCAAGATCGCTCGCGCACAGGTGCAATGACAGAAATTCCCGCAGGGAATTTCACAGGTCATTGCACGCGAGGCGGCCGTAGAGGAAGCCCTGTGGGCTTCCGTGCCGCCGGAGCCAGCCTTGTGTGACAGAAATTCCCGCAGGGAATTTCACAGGTCATTGCACGCGAGGCGGCCGTAGAGGAAGCCCTGTGGCTGAGCCGTGAAGCGCAGACCCCGGTGGGGTCTGCGTAGGCGAGGTGAGCGGCCACTACGGCCGCGAAGGACGCGTGAAGCGCGTCGGCCGCCGGAGCCAGCCTAATATGACATGAGTGAGGCCGCCAGCCGCAAGACTGGCGGCCCCACTCGTATTTGGCATCATCGAAAGGGCCTTCTATGGAATTGTCCATCACCCGCGACGGACTGCGTCTGCGCGCCCTGCTCGAACGCCCCGGCCATGACCGGCCGTGCCCCATCGTGGTCATGTGTCACGGGTTCGGCGGCAGTATGGACGCCTATCCGGGCAGCCTGTACCAGCGGATCGCCAAGCGGCTCGTAGCCCGCGGTATGGCCGTGCTCCGCTTCGACTTCAACGGCCATGGGCGCAGCGACGGCGACTTCTCGCACATGGACGTGCTCAACGAGATCGAAGACCTCATCGCCGTACTCCGGTACGTGCGCTCCCGCACCGACGTGACCGCCATCCGCCTGCTTGGCCACTCCCAGGGCGGCGTGGTGGCTGGCATGGTCGCGGGCCTCTACCATGACGTCATCGACCGGCTGGCGCTTTTGGCACCCGCGGCCACGCTCAAGGACGATGCGCTCGCCGGCACCTGCATGGGGCGCTCATATGACCCCGACCACATCCCCGACATCGTCAAGGTGCCCGGTGCCGGTGAAGTCGGTGGCCACTACTTCCGTATCGCCCAGCTGTTGCCGATCTATGAGACGACGGCTCGATTCAGCGGTCCGACGCTGGTCATCCACGGGCTTGCCGACGACATTGTGGATTCCAAGGCTTCGCGCCGCTATGGCGAGATGATGCCCAACTGCACGGTCAGCCTGTATCCGCGTCTAGACCACGGAATCAACGGCGCGGACGGCGACAAGGCGGTTGAAGAGGTCGTCGACTTCTTGAGCGTCTGAATAGGGGTTCGCACTACCTCAAGGATTAATTTCAGACCCCTTGGAAAAAGCACCCTGTGATTTTCAACGTCGAGGTAGTGCGAACCTACTTTTCCGTGCCGTGCGGTCAGTGCCGCCATAATCCGGAGGAATAGCGGTCGAATCGAAGGCACGGCGGTACACTGGCAGTCGATTGCAAGGAACGAGGGGCTCATGAGGAACATCAACGTGCGGGTTACGGTGACGTTATTGGTCGTTGGCGTGGTTTCCGGCTTGTTGTCCGGCTTGTTCGGCATCGGCGGCGGCACGGTGATCGTGCCCGCGCTGGTGCTGGTCGGTCTGACGCAGCGGCAGGCCGCGGCCACATCGCTGGCGGCCATCGTGCCCACATCGATCTCCGGCGTGGTCTCCTATGCGACCGCCGGCGACGTGGATTGGATCGCCGCGTTGCTGCTCGCCTGCGGCATGGTGGCAGGCTCGCAGATCGGCAGCTGGCTGCTCTCGCGGCTGCCCGAGGTGTTCCTGCGCTGGTTCTATGCGGCGTTCCTGGTGTTCGTGATCGTCTCGCAGGTGGTGTTCACGCCGTTGCGTGATTCGGCCATTCATCTGCATGTGGTGACGGGCATCCTGCTGGTGGCGTTGGGCGTGGTGATCGGCGTCCTGTCCGGTCTGCTGGGCATTGGCGGCGGGGCCGTGGCCGTGCCTTCGCTGTCGCTGTTGTTCGGGGCTTCCGACCTGATTGCACGCGGTACGTCGTTGTTGGCGATGTTCCCGAGCGCGATCGCCGGCACGGCGGCGAATTGGAAGCGCGGCCTGGTGTATCTCAAGCATGGTCTGATCATCGGTGTGGCAGCTGCCGTGACGGCGCCGTTGGGCACAATGCTCGCCGGCATGATTACGCCGCGCATGGGCGCGAACCTGTTCGTGGCGTATCTGGCCGTGCTGTTCGTGCGCAGCGTATGGTCGGCGTTGAAGGTGACACCCGGGGTCAATATCTCAAAGGTGCATGATAGGTGAACCTAGGTAAGACTGCGGAGAACGCCATGTTGCCGGAATCATATGATGGCATCAGGCGATGCAGGGCTGATGGCCGGATGTTGTGTGGTAATCAGTTGCGGTCCGTCGGCACGCCGGTGGTGCCGCGCAGCACGGGCGTGGTGGGGATGGTGATATGCGGATCGTCCAAGGGCTTGCCTCGCAGCAGATCTAGGACGAGCCGCGACGCCTCGCGCCCCAGCATCACCGGGTCCTGATGGATGGTGGTCATGTCCTGGATTTCGGCGAACGGGTTGTCGTCAAAGCCGATGAGCGACATCTGTTCGGGCACCTGGATATGCTGCCGGCGCAACTCGTTGAGGATGTGGACCGCCATCTCGTCGGTCTGCACACAGACGCCGGTTGGCCGCTGCGGGGCGGCCAACAGTGCGGCCACGTTGCGCCGGGCGATCTCGGGCGTCGGCCGGAACTGGTTGGCCTCCTCCGGCGGCGAGATGTAGAGGTTCCCCTCGTCGTATCCGAGTTCCAGCGCGGTTTTGTGGAATCCTTCGCCGCGCAGATCGGTGCTGTAGTCCAGGTCGGGCGGGATGAGGTTGCCGATGTAGGCCAGCCGCTCGTGCCCCAGCGAGTGCAGGAGCTGGACGGCTTGGCGCATGCCTTCGAGGTCGTCGATGCGCACGGAGGCGTTCAGGCCGTCGATATCCGGGTTGTTGATGCCGACCAGCGGCATGTCCAACGAGGCGAGTGCGGTTCGGAATGCGGCGTCGAGCGTGAACGAGGTGACGATGATGGCATCGACGTCACGGTTGCTGGGCAGCGTCTCGATGAGTTGGGAGAGTTCGGCGCGGTTGGTGACGAACGAGGGGACGATGTCGTACCCCTCGGGGGAGAGGATTTCGATGGCTCCCTGCAGGACCGACGAGTTGAACCAGTTGTTGAGTCCGCCGGAGACCAGCAGCAGGATACGATGCGTTTTGCCGGAGGCGAGCGATGACGCGCTCTTCGAGAGGGTGAACCGCAGTTCGGCCGCCGCGGCCTCCACGCGTTCCCTGGTGGCGGGCGCCACGTTGGTCAGCCCGCGCAGGGCTCGGGAGACGGTGGCCTCGGAGACCCCCGCGAGCTTGGCGACGTCCTGGATGGTGGAGCGTGCCATCGGTGTACCTCCTTGCTGCGGTAGTGATTGTCCCTTCCATGATATCGGTGGGGCGCTGAGAAATGTCAGCGTTTACATATTATACGACAAAACCCGGTATCCGTGTGGTTGGTGGCCGGGTTTGACGTGATGCGACACGCCGTTTGACTCTGCTTGTATGCAAGCGCTATCATCGAAGTCACCACAATTCGCTATCCGGTTTCAAGGCTGAAAATGGCGGATTGTCGAAGACAAAGCTGATAACTCAAGACACCCGTCGTTATGGATATGTCGAGATTTGCATAGTGATGTGCATGTGCCTTGCAAGGAATGCAAGCGCTCTCATATAACAGGCGACACCACAGGAACAGGAAAGGAGAGACGGCGATGGCCAACGTGACCGACACCGCGCAGGCGGCCGACGAGACGCATCCGGACCAATCCGCGTTGGACTGGTGGCAGCAGGCCGTGGTCTACCAGATCTACCCGCGCTCGTTCAAGGACACGACCGGCTCCGGCCTGGGCGACCTGAACGGCGTGACCGAGAAGATCGACTATCTGGCCGAACTCGGTGTGGACGCGATCTGGCTCAGCCCCTTCTATCCCAGCCAGCTGGCCGACGGCGGCTATGACGTGGATGACTATCGCAACGTGGACCCCAAGCTGGGCACGATGGACGACTTCGACCGACTCGCCGAAGCCGCGCATGCCCACGGCATCAAGATCGTCGTGGACATCGTCCCCAACCACTCCTCGAATCTGCACGAATGGTTCCAGGCCGCGCTCAAGGCCGGCCCCGGCTCGCCCGAACGCGACCGTTACATCTTCCGCGACGGTCGCGGCGAACACGGCGAACTGCCGCCCACCAACTGGACCGCCAGTTTCGGCGGCCCCGCCTGGACGCGCGTGGAGGACGGCCAGTGGTACCTGCACCTGTTCACCGTCGAACAGCCTGACTGGAACTGGAACAACCCGGACGTGCGCGAGGACTTCCTTACAACCATCCGCTTCTGGTCCGACCATGGCGCCGACGGCTTCCGTGTGGACGTGGCGCACGGCCTGGCCAAGGACCTCGACCGCGACGACCTGGACGACTACCCGATCCAGGCCCCCTTCCTGCCCGACGACGGCAGCTACCCGATCTACGACCGCGACGAGGTCCACGAGATCTACCGCGAATGGCGCCAGGTCTTCAACGAATATGACCCGCCGCGCTTCGCCGTGGCCGAGGCATGGGTCAACCCCAAGCGGCAGTACCTGTATGCCAGCCCGGACGAGCTCGGCCAGGTGTTCAACTTCGAGTACGCCAAGAAGAACTGGATCCGTGACGAGATCCACGAGGCCATCGAAGAGGGGCTGGCGGCCGCCGAGGCGTCCGGCTCCACCGCCACATGGGTGATGAGCAACCATGACATCCCGCGTCATGCCAGCCGCTACGGCCTGCCGCAGGTGCCGGCCCGCGTGCACCACCAGATCGCCATCGATTGGCTGCTGCGCGACGGTGCCTCCTACCGTGAGGACCGCGAGCTGGGCACCAAGCGCTCGCGCGCCGCAATCCTGCTGGAACTGGGCCTGCCCGGCTCCGCCTACATCTATCAGGGCGAGGAGCTCGGCCTGCCCGAGGTCGCCGACATCGCGTGGGACGATCTTGAGGATCCGACCGCGTTCAACACCGTGCGCGCCGGCTCCCAGAAGGGTCGTGACGGCTGCCGTGTGCCGCTGCCGTGGGTCGCCGACGACTGCCGGAACACCGGCGAGGGCAATTACGAGCACACCGGTTCGTTTGGGTTCTCGCCCGCCGTCAAATCGGCGGGAGCCGGCGTGGACGCCGGCGAGGCGGGTCAGTCGGCGGAACCGCCGCACCTGCCGCAGCCGCGTTGGTACGCGCAGTACGCGGTCGACGCGGAGGAGAACGACCCGCACTCGATGCTCAACCTGTACCGCGCCGCCCTGCGGCTGCGCCATCGCGTCATGCCGAACGACACGGAACTGGTCTGGCTGGACCAGGACGCGGCGTCCGACGTGCGCGACGGCGCCGACGGCAACAAGGGCGGCGTCGTCGCCTACCGCCGTTCCAACGGCTGGGCGGTATTGACGAATTTCGGGGCGGAGCCGGTGGCCCTGCCCGAAGGAGAGGTGCTGCTGGCCTCCGGCGAGCTGACCAGGGACGGTCGGCTGCCGCAGGACACCAGCGTCTGGATGATGCTCGACTGAATCGGGCACCCCGCCGGATCCCGGAGACAACGGGATCCGGCCTGCATCATCATCCGGTCCGGGCGGCGCAGCCCGACCGGGCCTCAATGAAGAGAAAGCGAGAGAACGATGATCAGTATGGTCGGCAAGTCCATACGGCGATGGTGGGCGCTCTTCGCGCTGCCGACGTGCGCGGCGTTCGCCATCGGCTTCGTGGCGCCGTTCATCATCGGCATCTATCTGAGTTTCACTGACTTCACCACCGTGACCGACGCCGAATGGGTGGGTTTTGAGAACTACGCGGGCGTATTCAGCGACCCGGAGTTCCTGCACGCGCTGTGGCTCACCGTGCTGTTCACGATCGTGACCACCATCATCATCAACGTGGCCGCGTTCTTCGTGGCGTACATGTTCACCAAGGCCATGAAGGGCGCCAACCTGTTCCGCTCCGTGTTCTTCATGCCCAACCTCATCGGCGGCATCGTGCTGGGCTACATCTGGCAGCTGCTGCTCAACGGCGTGCTGGCCCACTGGGGGCGCTCGCTGACCTATTCGGCCACCTACGGCTTCTGGGGCATGGTCATCCTGGTGTGCTGGCAGCAGATCGGCTACATGATGGTCATCTACATCGCCGGCCTGCAGGCCCTGCCCACCGACGTCATGGAGGCCGCCGCCGTGGACGGCGCCAATTCGCGCCAGACCCTGTTCAAGGTCACCCTGCCGCTGATGATGCCCAGCATCACCGTCTGCTCGTTCCTGACCGTGACCAACGGCTTCAAGCTCTTCGACCAGAACCTGGCCCTGACCAACGGTGCACCGAGCAACATGAGCGAGATGCTGGCGCTGAACATCTACCGCACGTTCTACGGACGCATCGGCTTTGAGGGCGTCGGCCAGGCCAAGGCCGTGGTGTTCTTCATCATCGTGGCCGTCATCGCCGTCATCCAGAACAAGCTGACCACCCGCAAGGAGGTGACCGCATGAACAAGAAGATGAAGCACGGGGGTCTGTGGACCGCGATCTTCACCGTGGTCTCGCTGGCCTGGATCTTCCCGATCATCCTGGTCGTCATCAACTCGTTCAAGGCCAAGGCGTACATCAGCAGCGAGACGTTCAGCCTGCCGACCGGCAAGATGTTCGTCGGCCTGGAGAACTACGCGCGCGGCATCGACCGCACCGACCTGATCGCCAGCTTCGGGTGGACCGTGGTCGTCACCGTCGGCGCCGTGGCCCTGATCCTGCTGTGCACCTCGATGTGCGCGTGGTGGATCGTCCGCGTGAACAACGCGTTCGCCAAGACCATCTACCTGCTGTTCCTGTTCAACATGATCGTGCCCTTCCAGATGGTCATGTTCCCGCTCTCGAAAATCGCCGACACGATGGGTCTGAACACCCCGTGGGGCCTGTGGGTCGTCTACCTGGGCTTCGGCGCCGGTCTGGCGGTGTTCATGTTCACCGGCGTGATCAAGTCGCTGCCCGCCGAAATCGAGGAGGCCGCCATGATCGACGGCGCCTCCGTGCCGCGCACGTTCTTCACCATCGTGGTGCCGATGATGAAGCCGAGCATGGTGTCGGTGGCCATCCTGCAGACCATGTGGATCTGGAACGACTTCCTCCTGCCGTACCTGACGCTGGACATGCGCAAGTACAAGACCATGTCCATCGCCATCCAGTACCTGAAGGGCGGCTACGGCTCGGTGGATATGGGCGCCATGATGGGCTGCCTGGTGCTGGCCATCATCCCGATCGTCGTGTTCTACCTGTTCTGCCAGAAGCACATCATCGCCGGCGTCACCGCGGGTGCGGTGAAGGGCTGAGAAACCTTCCATCCCAACAACCAAAAGGAATCAAAGGAGAAACCATGAACACCATGAAGAAGACCGTCGCAGTCGCCGCGATCGCGGCACTCGGCCTGACCGGACTCGCCGGCTGCGGCGGCGACGCCGCGGACGACGGCAAGGGCCACGTCTACTACATGAACAACAAGTCGGAGGTCGTCGACCAGCTGCAGCAGATCGCCGACCTGTATACCGAACAGACCGGCGTGGAAGTCGAGATCCAGACCGCCGCCTCCGGCACCTACGATTCGACGATGTCCTCCGAGCTGTCGAAGTCGAACGCGCCGACCATGTTCAACATCTCCGGCTACGACCAGTTCGCCAAGTACCAGGATTACGTCGAGCCGCTGCAGGACACCGAGGTGTACGGCAAGCTCACCGACGAGGGCAAGTCCTACTCGTACAAGATCGGCGAGGACTCGTACACGCTGCCGTACGCGGCCGAATGGTACGGCATCATCTACAACAAGGCGATCCTGGAGGACTACTGCGCCAAGGATTACGCGGTGATCGAGAGCGTGGACGACATCGTTGACTACGCCACGTTCAAGGACGTGGTCGAGAGCATCCAGAAGCACAAGGACGACCTCGGCCTGGCCGGTGCCATCGCCACCCCGGGCCTGGACGCCTCCGACACCTACCGCTTCGGCGCGCATATGACCCGTATCCCGCTGTTCTACGAATACCGAGACAACGACACCACGTTCATGTCCGAGATCGAAGGCACCTATGTGGACAACTACAAGGACTTCTTCGACCTGTCCGTGGAGAACAGCCCCACCGAGCCCGGCATGCTGAGCTCCAAGACCTACGACGACTGCACCGCCGAGTTCTCGCTGGGCCAGGTGGCGTTCTACCCCAACGGCGTGTGGGCCTACTCGAACATCAAGGGCAACGAGGTGGCCGACGAGGACCTCGGCATGCTGCCGTACTTCATGGGCATCGAAGGCGAGGAGGAGTACGGTCCGGCCGGCGTGTACGACGCCTCGTGGGCGGTCAACAAGAATGCCAGCGAGGAGGACAAGCAGGCCACGCTCGACTTCATCGAATGGATGGTCACCGACGACGAGGCCAAGCAGATCCTGGCCAAGGACTGCGGATTCGCGGTGCCGTTCACCACGTTCGGCGAGGATGAGCAGCCCGACAACCCGCTGACCGCCGCCGCCCGCGCCTACACCGAGGCCGGCAAGACCGAGCTGCGCAGCTTCACCATCCCGAACCAGCAGTGGCAGGACAACATCACCAACGCCCTCGTCGAGTACGCGCAGGGCACCGGCGACTGGGCCACCGTCGAGGACGCGTTCGTCAACGGCTGGGCCACCGAATGGGCCAACAACGAGGAGTCGCTCGGCATGCTCCCGCAGGCCGACAAGTTCAACGCCGAAGGCTGACGGCCTTCCCGCCCCTCCGGCGGCGGACGGCGGCCATCGGCCGCGACTCTCCTCCCGCCGCCGGAACCAACCGCCACCGCAGGGCGGCGGCATCGTCACGAAAACGCAAGGAGGCGTACCGCCATGACCACGCTGTTCTCACAGGATTCCGCCCTGATGCGGGGCATGTCCTACCTCACCGACGCGGTGTGGCTGACCATCCTGACCGTGGTGGCCTGCCTGCCGGTGGTCACGATCGGCGCGGCATGGTGCGCCTCCTATGAAACGGCTCGCACGCTCGGTTCGGGTGAAGGACATATGACCCGCCGGTTCGCCGATGCGTTCCGCTCCAACCTCGTCAAGGCCACGGGCCTCTGGCTGGTCATGGGCGTGACCGGCGCCGCGATCGCCGCCTCCTGGGTGTTCATCCAGATCACCCCGCTGCTGGTCGTCAAATTCGCCGCCACCATCCTCTGGGCCATCATGGCCGTGTGGGTGTGGCCGCTGCAGGCGCGGTTCGAGAACCCGGTGGGCCGCACCCTGCGCAACGCCCTGCTCATCGGTATCTCCCAGATTGTGCGCACGATCGCGGTCGTGCTGGTCTGGGCGGCCTTCGCAGTGCTGCTGGCGGCCTCGCTGATGCTGTTCCCGCAGGGCCTGTTCCTACTGGTTCTGCTGGGGCCGGGGCTGGTCTCGCTGGCGCATGAGGCGATCCTCCGTCCGGTGATTGCCGCCTACTCGGCCGGCCCTTCCGCTGCAGCGCGTTCGTAATCCTGCAGCAAATGGTCCAGATGTGAGACATGAAGAGGCCCTTATGATGCAGTGGCTTCGTGCACCTGCATCATAAGGGCCTCTTTACGTACGTGGTCTCAGCCGGAGGCGCTCCGCCGCCGGCCTTCGCCGTGGATAGGCGCGCCTCGCCGCCGCGGATGGGCGGGCTCGCCCGGTCAGCCGATCTCGGGGCGCAGCAGCACGTTGAACGTGAACCGCTCCGCGTCCAGCCGGTACTTGGTCTGCAGCTCGGGGCCGCAGCTGTTCGATCCGATGCCGCTCTGCATGGCGTCCACGCACACCACGGTCGAACTGCACGGTTCCAACTCGTGGTTATGAGCCTTGGCGGTCATCTCCTCGGCCGTGTACGGCAAGGCCTGGAAGTCGAAGGGCTGCGCCCCGTACACGCCGAGTGCGATCCCGTCGCCGGCCACGCGCGCCCAGTCGCAATCGTGGTGGTTGCCGTTCTCCTGCGGCTTGATATACGGCTCGAACAGCGTCTCCGGGGTGCCGGAGAACACGCCGTGCCAGCTGGCGCGGCGCTTGTCCACATAGCTTTCCAGCGGGCCCAGGCCGCAGTAGCTCACCCGGTCCATCGTCCGCGGCAACAGCATCCGCAGACCGAATCGCGGCAGGAACGGCATGCGCGTGTCACGCTCCACGGTCATGCGCAGATCCACCGAACCGTCCGAGGCGATCGTCCACACGGCCTTGACCGTGGCGATCCGCTGCACCACCGGCGCCACCACGCCCATCGTCACGGAGACGCGCGCCACACCGCCGTCCGCGGACCACGCCATATCGTAGGCGCGGGTCGCGGCATGATCGTACCGGGCGGCGAACCACTGCGCCTTGACATACTGGTCGTTGTCGGTCGGGGCGCGCCAGATGTCGATGCTCATCGGCTCGTCGAGCAGGCTGTGGTTGCCGACCGCCATCGTGTCGAACAATCCGGTGCGCCGGTCGAGCACGTAACGGAACCGCGCGTTCTCGATCACCAGCGTCGCCCCGCGCTCCGCAACGGTCGGCTGCATGGTGTTGGCCTTGCCCGCCGCGTTCGCCGCCCGGACCACCGTCTGGTTGCGCGGGTCGGACGTCTCAACCGGCACCTCGTCGAATCCGAGGTCGAACCCGGCCGGCAGCAGCTCGTCCGCCGCCTTCAGCGAATAGCGCACCACCAGCGTGGCCTTGCCCTCGTCCGGAATCGCATCGGCCAGACGCGGCACCGCCACGTCGGCCTCGCCATGCGGCGGGATCGACGGCACGTGCGGCGTGGACATCCAGATCGGCTCGCCGTCGCACATCAGCTCCACATGCATCGTCATGTAGCGGGCCAGATCCGTGAAATCCATATAATTGCGCAGCGTCAGCGTGCCGGTCTTCTGGTCGAAGGCCGTCACGCGCGCCGGACGGTACACGTTCTTGAACTCCTTGAGGCCCGTGTGCGGCGTGCGGTCCGGGTAGACCAGTCCATCCATGCAGAAGTTGCCGTCATGCGGGTACTCGCCCGAGTCGCCGCCGTACGCGTACACGCGGCGGCCGTCGGGCGCGGTGCCCCGGTCGATCGCATGGTCGCACCACTCCCAGATGAACCCGCCGGCCAGCCCGTCATACCGCTGGATCAGCTCGAAGTAATCCTCCAGATCGCCCGGGCCGTTGCCCATCGCATGGCAGAACTCGCACAGCACGTACGGCCTGGTGCCGTTCGCGCCGTCGTCGCCGTTGGACCCGTCGCCCTGCGGACCCTCGTCGGAGAAATACTGTTCGATCGACTCCAACGTGGGGTACATGCGGCTGTGCACGTCCAGATTCGAGAAGTCGTAGGTCTTGCCGTCGGCCACGTAGCGCGCCGACTCGTAGTGGGTCGGCCGTGAGGGGTCGAAGCGCTTCGTCCACGCCAGCGCCGCCTCGAACGTGCAGCCGTACGCGCACTCGTTGCCCATCGACCACATGATGATCGACGGCCGGTTCTTGTCCCGCTCCACGCAGCGGCGCACACGGTCCACGGTGGCGTCCGTGAACTCCGGATTGTCGGAGATCATCCGGTTCCAGCGTTCGAGCGCGGCCCGCTCCGACATATCCGGCGCGACCACGCACGACGCGCCATGGCTCTCGTCATCCGCCTCGCCGACCACGTAGAAGCCCAGCCGGTCATACAGATCGTAGAAATGCGGCGCGTTCGGGTAATGGCTGGTGCGGATCGCGTTGACGTTATGCTCCTTCATCAGCTTCAGATCCCGCATGATCTGCTCCTGCGCGATCACCGGCCCGGTCACCGGATCCGAGTCATGCCGGTTCACGCCATGCAGCGTGACCCGCTGCCGGTTCACCCGCAGCACACCGCCCTCGGTCGAGATCTCGCGGATGCCGATATGATCCACAATCGTCTCGCCGGCCGTCTCGATCACAACCGTGTACAGGTACGGGGTCTCCGCGCTCCACAGATGCGGGTCGTCGACGATGAACGTGGCGGTCGCGCGCGCAACGAAATCGGAACCCGCATAGTCGATGTCGTCGCCGTCCGCGGTCGGCTGCGCGGGAGCGGGGGAGTCCGCCGCATCCGTCGGCTCGGCCTGGACCTTGGCCAGCGTCTCGTGGTACTCGTTGAGCAGCGTCACCGTCACCGGCGTGGTCGCGCCGTCCAGGAAGTCGAACGCGATGCGCACCGTCGCATGGCCGGCCTCCGGCACCCCGGCATCCTGCGTCGTCTCGCGCCAATCGATCTCGGTGCTTACCGCATAGTCGCGGATCGCGGCGGCGGGGCGATCCAGCAGGTAGACGTCGCGGAAGATGCCGCTCATGCGGAACTTGTCCTGATCCTCCAGGTAGCTACCGTCGCACCACTTGAGCACCAGCACAGCCAACGTATTCGTGCCGTCCGCCAACACATCGGTCACCTCGAACTCGCTCGTGGCGTGCGAGACCTGCGAATACCCGACGAACACGCCGTTGAGCCACACGTAGAAGCAGGAATCCACACCCTCGAAATTCAGGAACGACCGCGGCGCGGCGGCATCACGGCGATGCTCGAACGTATGCAGGTACACGCCGCACGGATTGTCCTGCGGCACATACGGCGGATCGAGCGGGAACGGATAGTTCACGTTCGTGTACTGATGCCGGTCGACCCCATGGTTCTGCCAGACCGACGGCACCGGAATCGACGAATACCCCGCGGCGCGCAGCTCGTCCGGCCGCGGCTCGTCCGATACGCCCAGCGAGTCGATGAACCCGCGGTCATGGAACGCGGGCAGACCGGCCTGATGCCGGCGCGAGACCTCCGCGTCCAGATCGTAGATGCTGGCGTAATAGCGGAACATCCAATCCCCGTTCAGCAGCGTGAACCGGTCGGAATCCGCGCGGCGCTCGCCGACGGTGTCGGTGCGCGTGGAGGCGGGGATGAAATAGGCCCGGTTCGGCATGGTGCCGACATGCAGGGTATGGGGGTCCTCGTAGTGGCGGGGGATGAACATGCGTGTCTCCTTTGAACGGCCGTGTTCGGCACAACCGCGGTTGGTGCGACTGCGGCTGGCGCAACCGCGTGATTGTGGTGTGGCGGATGTTTTCGTTACCATCCATTATCCGCATGCCATGGCGTTCGGCGCGCGCGATGTGAGGTTGCCGGGGTTACGGATTTGTGATTGTTGGGTATAAGGCGGTGGGCTCGTGGATGGCACCGGTTGATGCGGGGTTGTCAACGGTTTACAACGTTGAGATAATGGCGGGGAGTGCGACGAAACGGAGGCGATATGGGTGTCGGCGAGATCGTGTTGGAGGCTGTGATCATCGTGCTATGCGCCGGGGCGGGGGCGATGACGTTGCTCAAGCCCGACTGGATCTGGAGGTTGGGCGTCCGGCTGTCGCTGTGCAAGGGCGAGCAGCCGGACCGGACCTATAAGTCGGTGATCTGGATTGCGGGCGTGGTGCTGGTGGCCATCGCCGCGGTGCACCTGGTGACCACCGTGATGCGGCTGGCGATGTAGCCGGCGCGTGAGCCGTCGCCTGTCGTGCGGGGTCCCGGGGGCTAGCGGCGCCGCTGCGTGAGCTGATAGGCCACCAGCAGCACGGCCAGCCAAATCACGCCCGCCACCACGGCGATCCGGTAGCTGGCGGAGAAGCACATCAGCACCACGATCATGGCCAGGAACGCCAGCACCACCCACGGGGTCACGCGGGCCGCCGGCAGTTTGAATGCGATCGCGTCCAGCGCCTCCCGGCCGCTCTTGCCGGCCAGCGCCGAATCGTGCGGCGAGCCGCCGGCGGCCACCACGCGGCGGAACTTCATCTCGGTGACCATGATCATCGACCAGTTGATGATTGCCGAGATGGTGGCGATGCTCATCAGATAGTTGAAGGCGAACTCCGGCCACACGAACACCACCACCACGGCGATCACCGTGATCGCCGCCGAGGTCAGCACAGCCGCCACCGGTACGCCGTGGAAGTTGAGCCGGCCCAGGTAGGCGGGCGCGTTGCCCTGGCGTGCCAGCGAATACAGCATGCGCGAGTTGGCGTACAGGCCCGAGTTGTACACGCTCATCACGGCGGTCAGGCACACGAAGTTGAGGATCCCGGCGGCCACATGCACGCCGATCGAATCGAAGATCTGCACGAACGGGCTGGACGCACCGTCGATCATGTTCCACGGCACCACGGCCATGATCACGCCGAGCGCCACGATGTAGAAGACCAGGATGCGCCAGATCACGCCGTTGGTGGCCTTCGGGATGGTGGTGCGCGGATCCTCGGTCTCGCCGGCGGTCACGCCGATCAGTTCGGTGCCGCCGAAGCTGAACATGACCACCACGAGCGCCATCAGCAGACCGGTCCAGGTGCCGTCGGCGGTGCGCTGCATGACGCCGTTCGGCAGGAAGCCGCCGTCCAGCGCGAACCAGTTGGCGAAGCTGGCGCGGATGCCGGAGTCGGTGGGCAGATTGAACGCGATGACCGCCACGCCGCCGACGATCATGGCAAGCACCGCCACGATCTTGATGATGGCGAACCAGAACTCGATCTCGCCGAATTTGCTGACGCCCATCAGGTTGGCGGCGGTGATGACCACCAGGAAGAACGCGGCCGACGCCCACTGCGGGATGTTCGGGAACCAGTAGTTGACGAACGAGCCGACCACGGACAGCTCCACCATCGAGACGAGGATGTAGTTGAACCAGTAGTTCCAGCCGGAGACGAACCCCGCGCGCTTGGACCAGTAGCGGGTGGCGTAGTAGCTGAACGCGCCCGCCTTCGGGTCCTCCACCGACATCTCGCTCAGCGCGCGCACGATCATGAAGATGGCAATGCCGCCGATCAGGTAGGCGAGCAGGATGGCCGGGCCGGCCAGCGAGATCGACTCGCTGGAGCCGTAGAACAGGCCCGTGCCGATGGCGCCGCCGAGCGCGATGAGCTGGATGTGTCGGTTCTTCAGCGACTTGCGCAGCGACGGCGGTTCCTGGATGGTGACGTCGCTGGCGGCGCCGGCTGGAGCGCCGGCGTGGTTGGTGTTGGTCATGGGTGGCTCCCCTCTCTGCCGGCCGAATGCCGGTTGAACGGCATTGTAAGCAGCGGGAGGCGACGCGACCCCCGTGCGTCCGCTGGATGGGCGGGCGGCGGGCGTCAGCGGGCGGGCAGGGCCATGGTGGTGATGATGCGGGCCACGGTTTCGGGGGGTGCCGTGGGTTCGGAGGCCAGCCAGTGCTGGAGCAGGCCGATGCTGCCGGAGACGGCGAAGTGCATGCGCATCTCGGCCTCCTGCGGGTCGGTGCCTTGCAGCTGTGTGGCCAGGTCGATGCGCCCGTAGATCAGGCCGAGCAGCTGCTGTTGGAATCTCAGGTCGGCCTGCGGGCTCATCAGCACACGCAGATGGCTGCGATTGTCGGCGATGTACCGGCAGACGTGTTCGATGACGCGGCCGACGCTGTCGGGATCCGGTCGTTCGAGCAGTTGCTGGAGCGTGCCGTTGACCCAGTCGATCGTGTCCTCCTCGATGTCGCGCAACAGACTGTCGAGATCCGGATAGTGGGCGTAGAACGTGGATCGGTTCACGTCGGCCCGCTCGCACAGCTCGCGCACGGTGATTCGTGCGAGCGGCTTGTCCGCCAGCAGTTCGATGAGTGCATCGCGCAACGCCCGCCGCGTGTACTGCGTGCGGCGGCTCTCGACCAGCTCCCTTGCCATGGCGTCTCCCTCGCCGCTAATCCGACAACTCGTAACCCGACTGTCGGTTGCCAAACCGACACTGTGTTGGTTTACTGGATAGTATAGCAGTTCCAAGCATGGTCCGGGAGGTGCGCGATGGCATACATCGAATTTGACAAGGTGGTCAAGGAATACCCCTCCGGCGGCAGCGTGATTCGCGCGCTCGACGAAGCCAGCTTCACGGCCGACGAAGGCCGTCTAACCGTGATCCTCGGCCAGTCCGGCGCCGGTAAGACCACCGCTCTGAACATCCTGGGCGGCATGGACACCGCCACCTCCGGCCGCGTGGTGGTGGGAGGCCGGGACATCACCGGCCTTAGGCCCAAGGAGCTGGTCGGCTACCGCCGCAACGACATCGGCTTCGTCTTCCAGTTCTACAACCTGGTGCCCAACCTGACCGCGCTCGAGAACGTGGAGCTCGCCTCCCAGATCTGCCCCAACCACTTCGACCCGGCCGACACCCTCGGCAAGGTGGGGCTTGCCGACCGGCTCGACAACTTCCCCGCGCAGCTGTCCGGCGGCGAGCAGCAGCGCGTCTCGATCGCCCGCGCCATCGCCAAGAAACCCAAACTGCTGCTGTGCGACGAACCGACCGGCGCCCTGGACTACGAGACCGGCAAGGAGGTTCTGCAGCTCCTGCAGGACATCTGCCGGGACGAGGGCATGACGGTGATGATCATCACCCACAACTCGGCGCTCGCCCCGATGGCGCACAAGGTAATCCGGTTCCGCTCCGGCAAGGTGACCGGCGAGGAGGTCAATCCCGATCCGACTCCGATCGCCGACATCGAATGGTAGGTGGTGGTCGCGATGGGTGTGAAACGTCTTGTGAAACACTCTCGCCATAGTGTGAAACATGCCGTGAAACGGAATGTGGTCGCGGCCGACCTCACCGATTTCACCGCATCCCCCCGTGGGCGGAGCCGCCGCCCGCACGGTGGCGCCATCGCCCTGGCCTACGGCAAGGACACGCTGCGCTCCTGGCTGCGCAGTTGGAAACGGTTCCTCTCCATCGCCGTGATCTGCCTGCTCGGCGTATCCGTGCTCACCGGCATCTACGCCGGCTGCCGCGACATGTTCCTGGCCGCCGACCGGTTCTACGACGGGCAGGGACTGCACGATATACAGATCCTCTCCACCTACGGCCTGACCGACGACGACATCGTCGCGCTGCGTCGCATCGACGGCGTCGACACCATCCAGCCAGAACGCACGCAGAGCGCAACCACCGACGTCGCCGGCACCGACAAAAGCGTCACGATGACCGAAATCGGCGTGGAAGGCCTCGACCTGCCCTACCTGCAGGAAGGCAGGATGCCCACCAAAGCCGGCGAGGTCGCCGTCACCGAGAAATTCCTCATCGACTCCGGCCACGACATCGGCGATACCATCACCATCACCCCCGTCGAAACCACAACCACCTTTGGCGTCGATCTATCTGAATCGGAGGATTCGGACAACGCGGATACCGACAAGGACGCCGAAACCTCGCCCGAATTCCCGACCGAACTGACCATCACCGCCCAGGTCCTTGACCCCAAGGACCTGACCAACCCCACCGGATACGCCACCTCTGCACTCCGCAGCCCCACCACCGCCGACTACGTGTTCTTCGCCCCCAGCGACGGCGTCACTGGCAACGTCTACACCGCCATCAGCCTGAGTGTCGAGGGCGCCGCCGAACAGGACACCTTCGGCGACGACTACGACCGCACCATCGGCGACGTCGTCGACCGCATCGAACGCACCGTGCAGGACGACCGCCAGCAGGCCCGCAGCCAAAGCATCGTCAACGACGCCCAAGACCAGCTCAACGACGCCAAAGCCGACATCTACGCCCAGCTCGACGACGCCCAACAGCAGATCGACGACCAACGCGCCACCCTCGACGAGAACCGCCAGACCCTGGCCGACACCCGCAGCCAACTCGAAGCCGCGCAAACCGAAATCACCGACGGGGAGACGCAGATCGCCTCGGCGCGCTCGCAGATCGCCGCCGGCCGTCTGCAGATTACGCAAGGCCGCCAGCAACTCAACGAGGCGCGCACGCAGCTGAACGCCGGCAAACAGCAGCTCGCCGACGGCCGCGCGCAACTCGATGCCGACCAGCAGCAACTCGACTCCGGGCGCGCGCAGGCCGAAAGCGGCATGGCTCAGGTCGAACAGATGCTGACACTCGTACAACAGGCGCAGAACCTGCTGACCACCATTCCCGACTCCGGACAGATCGATGAAGCAACCTGGGCGCAGATCGTGGCGGCGCTGACCGCCGCCGGCATCCCTGTGGACCCCTCCTCCCAGCCGGGAGAGGGACTGGACGCCATCAAACAGCAGCTGACGGATGCCACCACGCAACTCGAAGACCAAAAACAGCAGGCACAGGATGCGCTGGATCAGATCGCCGCTGGGCAGGCCGAACTCGACGCGCAGAACGCCACGCTCACCCAGAAGGAACAGGAGGCGGCGGCCGGCGAAGCTGAACTCAACGCACAGGCCTCCACGCTGGAGGCCAACGCCACCGCGCTCGAACAGCAGGCCTCCCGATTGAAGACCCAGGCGGCCACGCTCGCCACGAACAAGCAGCAGGTGGAGGATGGCCTGAAACAGGTGGAGGAGGGCGAGGCACAGCTGGCCGACGGCGAGCAGCAGCTTGAAGCCGCACAGGCCGAACTTGACGAACAGCGCGCTAAAGCCGACGAGGAATTCGCCAAGCAGCAGCAGACCATCGACGACATCGCCGATGCCCGCTGGTACGTGCAGGACCGCTCGTCGGTCGGCGGCTACTCGTCGCTCGACTCCGACGTCTCCTCGATCGAGACGCTCGGTTTCGCCTTCCCCGTGGTGTTCCTGCTCGTGGCCGTGCTGATGAGCCTGACCTCCATGACCCGCATGGTGGAGGAGGAGCGCGGCCTGATCGGCACCTACACAGGACTCGGCTACGGCAGCCTGACCATCGCCTCGCGGTACCTGCTGTTCGCCGCGCTCGCCTGCCTGATCGGCGGCGGCATCGGTCTGCTGGTCGGGTTCCTGGGCATCCCCGCCTTCCTGCTGACGGTGCTGGAGAACATGTACGTCATCCCCGGAATCGTCCTCGAATACGACTGGCTGTACGGCAGCCTGGGCATCGCGCTGTTCGTCGTCGCCGTGCTGACGGCCACGGGCGCGGCGTGCCTGGGCGAACTGCGGCAGACGCCGGCCCAGCTCATGCGTCCGAAGGCGCCAAAGGCCGGCTCGCGCGTACTGCTCGAACGCATCAAGCCGGTGTGGAGGCGGCTGAGCTTCCTCAACAAGGTCACCGTGCGCAACATCTTCCGGTTCAAGAGCCGCCTGATCATGACCGTCGGCGGCGTGGCCGGATGCACCGCGCTCATCGTCTGCGGATTCGCGATCAACGATTCGGTCGATACGCTCGGGCCCAAGCAGTATGAGGACCTGTACCGGTACGACCTGCTTGTGGCGGCCAACGACGACAACGCCGACGCGATGGCCGACCTGTTGACCGGCGATGCCGACGTGACCGACACGATGCGCGTGCGATTGGAAAGCGGCGAGATTGCCACCGATGAGGGCAGCGCCACGATCCAGCTGATGGTGATTCCGGACGGCGGGGGCGACGACCTCGCCGGCATGGTCGACCTGCAGGATGTGGAACACGGCCGGCGCGAGCTCACGCTCGAGGACGATGCGGTCATCGTCTCGAAATCGGCGGCGAACGCGCTCGGCGTGAAGTCCGGCGACACCGTATCGCTGACCGACGGGAACATGCAGCACGGCGAGGTGACGGTGACGGCCGTGAACCGCAGTGTGATCGGCTCCGACGTGTACATCGGCGAAAGCGCGTACCGTCAGGCGTTCGACGACGACGCCCCGATGACCTGGAACGCGGTGTACGCGCACTACGAGGGCAGCGGCGACGAGCAGGTGGAATATGCGGAGGAACTGCAGGACGACCCGGTGGTGCTGACCGCGATGAGTTGCGAGGACATGCGCCGCAGCTTCCGGTTCGAACTGATGGCCGCCGTGGTGGCGCTGATCATCGGCCTGGCGGGTGGCCTGGCGCTGGTGGTGCTGTTCACGCTCGCCAACACGAACGTGTCCGAACGCGTGCGCGAGATGGCCACGCTCAAGGTGCTGGGCTTCACCGACCGTGAGGTGCACACCTACGTGAACAAGGAGATGATGATCCTCACCGGCGTGGGCATCGTGGCCGGCCTGCCGCTTGGACGGTTCATCGGCGGCCTGCTGACCGCGGCCCTGAACATGCCGAGCATCTACTTCGAGGTCGAGGTGCACTGGTGGAGCTACCTGATCGCCGCGGTGATCACGCTGGTGTTCGCGCTGCTGGTGCAGCTGATCACCAACCCCGTGCTGGACCGCATCGATCCGGTCAGCTCGCTGAAGTCGGTGGAGTAGATGCGTTCCGGCGCTTGCGGACGCGACCGGTGATGCCGCCGAATGCGGTGGCACCTGCCGTGCGCGCAGGGGGGCGGGGAACATGGAGCGCATCGCGGAACGTAACACGCATTGTTTACATGTACCCGCTACACTGCCACCCATGGCAGAGACACGGGAAGAGTTGCGGCCGCGTTCGTCGGCGGCCGGCACGACCGAGCTGGACTCGGTGGAGGCGTTGGATTCCGATAACGAGATGGAACGCGGCCTGTCCAACAGGCATGTGCAGTTCATCGCGATCGGCGGCACGATCGGCACCGGTCTGTTCCTGGGATCCGGCAAGTCGATCAGCCTGACCGGCCCGAGCATCGTGTTCGTGTACATCCTGGTCGGCGTGGTCATGTTCCTGCTGATGCGCGCCATCGGCGAGATGATGTACCGCGATCCGAGCCAGCACACATTCATCAACTTCGTGGAACGCTACCTGGGGCACGGCTGGGGCAAGTTCGCCGGGTGGTCGTACTGGGTGGCGCTCGTGCTGCTCGGCATGACCGAGATCACGGCCGTCTCCACGTATTTCGTGACCTTCTTCGAGACCTTCGGCATCGATGTGAGCGCGTGGAAATGGCTGATCGAGGCCTGTTTCCTGGTGGCGCTCGTGGGCATCAACCTGATTGCCGTCAAGGTGTTCGGTGAGGTGGAGTTCTGGTTCTCGATGATCAAGATCACGTTGATCGTGGCGATGATCGCCACTGCCGTGGTCATGATCGTCATCGGCTACCACTATCCGTCCGTGCAGATCCATGGCGCCGACGCGCCCACGCCGGCCGGTCACGCCGGGTTCGACAATATCCTGGACGGGTTCTCGATCGCCCCGAACGGCTGGCTCGCGTTCCTGATGAGCTTCCAGATGGTGTTCTTCGCCTACGAGATGATCGAATTCGTGGGAGTGACCGTCTCCGAGACCAAGAACCCCCGTCAGGTGCTGCCCAAGGCCATCAACCAGATCATCGTGCGCATCCTGATCTTCTACGTGGGCGCGCTGGTGGCGATCATGGCCATCGTGCCGTGGCGCAACTTCACCGCCAACGAGGACGGCTCGTTCGCCTCCCCGTTCATCATGGTGTTCCAGTACGCGGGTCTCAACTGGGCCTCGGCGCTTGTGTTCTTCGTGGTCATCACCGCCGCCAGCTCGGCGTTGAACTCGCTGCTGTACTCCGCCGGCCGTCATCTGTACCAGATCGCCTCGGAGTCGCATTCGCCCACTCTGCAGAAGGTTGGTGTCGTCTCCTCGCACAAGGTGCCGGCACGTGCGATCCTGGTCTCCGCGGCGCTGATCATGCTCTCGCCGGTCATCAACGCGTTCCCGCAGGTCTCCAGCGCGTTCGTGCTGTTCTCGTCCGCGTCCAGCGCCGTGTTCCTGTTCATCTACATCCTGACGATGGTGGCGCACCGCAAGTACCGCCAGTCCCCGGACTTCGCCGCCGACGGGTTCGTCATGCCCGCATGGCGGGTCACGAACACCATCGCCATCGCGTTCTTCGTGTTCGTGTACGCCACCCTGTTCCTGGCCGACGACACGCGAGGCTCAGGCATAGCGGGCCTGGTCTGGCTCGTGCTGTTCGGCGGCTACTGTCTGCTGCACGAGCACTTCCAGAACCGCGACCTCAAGGGTGCCTTGGGCCGCTGACGACCCGGATGATGCGGAAATGCATCTTACGCCTGGCCTATGCGCGACGTCGCAGCCGGTGCACCTGCGGGGGGCTACTCGCCTTGGGCCGATGCCCCGAAGGCCTCGTCGATCTGCTCCTGGGTGGGACGGGCGCCGTCCGGGCCGCATAGCGATAGGTAGGTGGCGAATTCGTTCATTCGGTCCACGAGTTGACGGGTGTGCTCCTCGCCCATCTGGGAGAACACCCAGCAGACGGTGGAGCAGAGCACCTCGAAGTTGCGTTGGTCCGCGGCCCGACCCGCCTCGGTCATGTTGACCAGCGTGACGCGGCGATCGTTCGGATCGGTTGTGCGGGTGATGAACCCCTTCTTCTCCAGGGACGCGAGCACCGCGGAGATGCGGCCTGATGTGGTGTCGGCGGCGGCGGCCAACTGTGAGGGCGTGCGTGTGCCGTGCACGGCCAATTCGTGGAGGACCAGCGGCTCGCCCTTGGTGCTGTGCGTGAGCCGTTCCTGCATGGCGGCTCCACGGCCGCGCATGTGCTCGATCAGCTCGTCGAGCGCTTCCTGTTCGAATCCCATGATGTGACGCCTCCCTGCCGGATATCTACCCATGGTACCGTGTCTTGCGGCACCGCTCCGGGCGTTTATGCGCGTTTGCGCAGGCGATGGGCCTGCTTGGGCTGAGGGCAGGTTGGGGTGTGTTGGGGCGTCATCCGGTGAACAGCGTGCCGGGGAAATGCCGGCTGCGGGTGGCGACGCGATCGGTGCGGATCGTGACGCAAGCGAAATCGAAGTGTTGGGCGAGCCGTTCCGGGTCGGTGAGGAACAACGCCGTGGCCAAGCCGTCCGCCAATGCCGTGGGGAAGTATCCGCCGGCGGGACGGTTTGCGCTGCGGGCTGTTCCGCCGGGGCGCATGTCCACGACCGCCCAGGTGGCGGCCATATCCGTGACCGGCAGGCCATCCACCGCGTTGAGCAGGTGATGCACCTGTTCGTCGCCTGCCGTCCGCCAATGGCGACGGCTCGGCGCCGAAGCGGCGATGGCGGCGTGATCGATATGCGCGATACCGACGGCCCGGCTGGTATCGTGCGGGTCCTCCAGCGCCACGGTGATTGGGGGCGATGTATGCGCCAGGATGTCGCCGCCGGCATCGATGACGAAATCCGGTGCGTACCCCGGTCGTACGGTCGCCTGCTGTGTCAGCATGGCTGCGATGAGATCGACGAGATACCCCTTGCCGCAGGCGCCGAAATCGAGATGGACGGGTCTTGCGGTGACCAGTGTGGTGCCGTGGCGTTCGACGTCATGGCGCCAGGTCGGATGGGCGACCCAAATCCGTTGGGAATCCGACGTTCCGGTTTCGAAGGCGAGATCGGGGCCGTAGCCCAAGCGTGCCAAGGCGGCGCCGATGCAGGGGTCGATCGCGTCATCCGTCGCCTCGCACAGTCGGTCGTAGAGGTCGAACAGCGGTTCGCACCAGTCCGGAAAGTCGAAACTGCCGCCATGCGCGGCACCGGCCATCACGGCGAGTATCGAGTCGGATCGGAACCGTGACAGCGTGCGTTCGTACTCGTCGACGAACGCACGTATCGACGTGTCGTCCATGGGAGCCGTCGATTGGACGACAAGACCGGTGCCCAGCGTGTCGGGCAGAATCAACGAGTGGGGAAACACCATGCCGGCCATCATAGAATCGCCCGGACGGACGCGCCAGATGTCCGCAATATGAGACAAATAACAGCGTATTGTGGGCTCGCATTACCTCGCATCGAACCAAAAGTCAAGTCTTTTCATTTCGGACAACACCCCATAGGTTGAAGCACATCGATCCGCAACAACCTGAAGGGGCCCGACATGACCAGAACCGTGACCCGAATCGGTGCCGCACTGCTCGGCCTGATACTGACGGCCGCCGCCGCGCTGTCGCTCATGATTCCCGCAGTCGCGGACGAGCCGGCCGACACCGAATCATGGACGCAGATCGCCCAGACGATCGTCGCGGACCTCGACGCAGGCGTCGCCGAATACGTTGACGGCGACCACGCAGGCGCGGCCTCCGCGTTCAACGTCGCATACAACACCGACTACGTGGCCTCCAACTTCGCCAAGGTCGTCAACGACACCATCGGCGCCGATCGATACCAGAACCAGCGCCGGCAATTCCAGGATCTGCAGCGCCTCGTCTACCAGCAGAATCGCCGGACCGACATCGAGACCCTGAGCGACGCGCTCGCCGACGATGTCAGGGAATGCGGCGCCACGTTGGATGGGAACGGTGAACTGAGCGGTCCGCGCGACTACGCGCGGATGCGCGAGGAACAGACCGCCAAGGAACGCGAGGCGTTGGATGCCGCCAAGGTGCACAAGAACGAGGGCATCGGCACCCGCTCCTGGTCGGATGTTGCCGCGGAAATGGTGGCCGTGCTCGACGATTCGCTGGCCGCCGGCGAATCCGGAGACGGGGAGCGAGGCGCGGAACTCGTCAATGAGGCCTACTACCAGTACTACGAAAAGCTGGGGTTCGAGAAGAACGTGATGAACGCCATCGGCGGCAGCCGCGTCTCCAAGGTGGAAAGCACGTTCAAGGAAAGCCGTAAGGCCATGGTCGCCGGAGACACCGCGGACGCGAAAGCCCATGTCGACGAGTTGAAGACGATGCTCGTCGAGGACGCCGCAGCGCTGGACGGCGGTGCCGGCAGTGAGGTCGGCGGGTTCACACGCCTGATCACCAGCTCGTTCGGTCAGGCGTTCCTGATCCTGATCCGCGAGGGACTGGAGGCCCTGCTCGTCGTCGCGGCGATCATCGCTTATCTGGTCAAATCCGGCAACCGCCGTCTGGTGCGGTGGATCTACCTGGGCGTCGTGGCCGGCCTGGCCGCATCGGGGGTCATCGCCGCGGTGTTCATGGCGTTGTTCGGTGGCAGCGGACCGCAGCAGGAGATCATGGAAGGCGTGTGCGCGCTCGTGGCGATGGGCATGCTGCTGTACACCAGCAACTGGATGCTCAACAAATCCAGTGTCGACGCGTGGAACCGGTACATCCGGGCCAAAACCGAAGCCGCCGTCGCACGCATCGGCGGTACGGCGGGCACCGACCCCACACCGGAACGTCTGGGCGCGGCCGGCATCGTCTCGCTCGCCCTGCTGAGCTTCCTGGCGGTCTTCCGCGAAGGTGCCGAAACGGTGATTTTCTACCAATCGATCTACTCGATGACACAGGACGCCGGCGGCATGTGGATCGGCGGCATCACCGCGGCGGTTGTGCTGATCGGCGTCTTCCTGCTCATCCGGTTCACATCGGTGCGCATCCCGATCAGACCGTTCTTCATCGTCACTTCGGTGCTGCTGGCCGTGCTTGTCGTGATCTTCGCGGGCGGCGGCGTGCACTCGCTGATCGAAGGTGATGCGCTGGGCGGCATCTACCTGGACGGCTTCCCGACGAACGACTGGCTCGGCCTGTACCCCTATGTCGAAACGCTGGCCGCGCAAGGCATTGCGTTGGCTGCCGTGCTCGCGCTGTTCGCCATCGGTGCGGCCAGGCAGGCGAAGACCCGCCGCCGCGCCGAACGGATGGCGTAGGCAGCCATACCCCTATCCAACAACCAACCAGAAAGAGAGAACACCATGACCACCAAGAAAACGCTGGCAACCCTGCTGGGCCTGTTGCTCGCCGGATCGCTGAGCATGGCGACCGCGGCGTGCGGCGATACCGGTGCCGCAAACCCCGACTCGGGTGCCGACGCCGCGTCGCAGACCGAGGGTGCCGCCGACGCCGCGGATACCGGTGCCGGCTTCGAGGAGATTCCGATCGGCACCGATGTGGAGCTGGAGGGTGAGATTAACGCCGCCGCGGTTTATTTCCAGCCGATTGATATGGAACCCGCCGGCATGGGCTTGAGCGCCGCGGAGTCGAACCTGCATCTGGAAGCCGACATCACCGCGCTGGAAGGCAACGACCTGGGATACGGTGCCGGCGATTTCGTGCCCGGCCTGACCGTGGACTATGTCATCACCGACAAGAACGACCCGTCCAACACACAGGAGGGCACGTTCATGGAGATGGTCGCCTCCGACGGTCCGCATTACGGAGGCAACATCGCCTTGGACAAGGACGGCGAATACACGCTGACGTTCAAGATCCACTCCCCGGCCGAGAACGGCTGGATGCTGCACACCGATCCGGAGACCGGCGTGACCGGCCGCTGGTGGAACGAGCCGCTGGAAGCCACCTTCGACTGGGACTACACCGTCCACCAGTGGTGACCGGTCCGCCCGCTGAGGGCGGGATTGCGGCCGCTGGCCGCACTTGAGAGAAGACGAATGAAAGGATGATCATGCTCGGGCAATTCAACCAGGCGCTTTCCGGCACCATCGGCCCATGCCTGCTGGTGATGAGCCTGAGCGTGCTGCTCACCGTAGGGGAAGGCCGTAACCGGCCGGCCAGTCGCCGGTGGCGCGCGATCGGCGTCGCCATCGGCCTGGCCGCGGCCGTGGTCTTCGCCATACTGCGCGGCACCGCCATCCTCAATCGGCGGTCCACCGTGAACCTGCCGACGCTGATCCTCGGTGTGATCCTCGATATCGCACTGATCGCGGTAATTGTTCGCTCCCAGGGCATCGTCGAACGGTGGCGTCGGACATCCGCAAGCCGCGTTTCCGCAGACGAGAAGGATGATGCGTCGGTTCGTCGCGCCCGCCTGCGGATGACCGTGGCGAACGGCATCGCCGCGGCGGATATCGCGGTCACAATATTCTTCGCGATGCCGGACGTGATCCTGCAGCTGACGAATTTCGTCGACACCGGCGACTCGCCGTTCACCTCCGATATGCTGCTGCGCGCGTTGGGCTTCCTGCTGGGCATCGGCATGGCATTGATCGTGGCGGCGGTGTTCCACACCCTGCGCACCCCCGACATCCGCCGCGCCTTCACCGCCGCCGCGCTGATCGTCGCCATCCTGCAGTTGGTCATGCACGCCACGGAACTGTTCTCGCTGCTGATGAACATGATGATCCTGGTGTTGCACGGGCCGGCCTTCCGTGTGCTCATCCTGCTGCACAACCACGAACTGTGGATGACCTATGCACAGGCGCTGGCCTTCCTCATCCCCGCCATCGCCTCAATCATCATCGGCCTGCGCACCACGCCGAACGGATGCCGCCTGCCGGGAGACGCCGCAATCCCGCCGTTGAACGAGGCGGGGGTTCGCGCACGCATTGCCTTCCGCCGTCGAGCCGTGGCCGCCGGCGCGTGGAGCATGGCGGCCGCCATCGCGCTGACAGCGCTGCTCGCATGGGGAACCTACGAACTGAACAAACAGCCGGTCATCTCCGAACCGGAGGAATACTCGCTTGTGGACGGCGTGGCCACCATCCCCTTCTCCCAAGTGGAGGACGGGCATCTGCATCGCTTCGCATACACGGCGGCCGACGGCACCGAGATGCGGTTCATCATCATCCTCAAGAACGGCGGCGCGTACGGCGTCGGCCTGGACGCCTGCGAAACCTGCGGCGACGCCGGCTACTACGAGCAGGACGGCAAAATCATCTGCAAACGCTGCGACGTGGCGATCAACCTGGCCACCATCGGGTTCAAAGGCGGCTGCAACCCCATACCGTTCCCCTACCAGGTCGACGACGGTGCCATCATCATCCACGCCGCCGACCTTGATGCGCTGTCCGCGCACTTCCAATAACGAAAGGAGGTTCCGGTGTTCATCCTGCGCATGATCTTCCGCTCATTCAGCCGGCAGTTCCGGCGACGGCTGCTCGTCGCCATCACCATCTGCCTATCCTCGGCGGTGGCGACGGCCATGCTCGGCGTCGTCTTCGACGTAGGGGACAAACTTAACGAAGAACTCTCGGCCTACGGCTCCAACATCGTCATCGAACCCAAATCGGACGCGGTGGTCGCCGACCTGTACGAGACGGTGGACGGCAGCGACACCGAACCGACCTCCTTCCTCAAGGAAAGCGATATCCAGAAGATCAAAACGATCTTCTGGGCATACAACATCACCAACTTCGCGCCGAAACTCAACCTGCACGCGGACATCACCGCCGGAGCCGGCGGCGATGCCGCAACCGTGCCCGTCGTCGGCACCTGGTTCAACACCACACTGCATCTGGCCACCGGGGAAACCTCGGTCGTCGGCGTACAAGGCATGCGCTCGTGGTGGACCGTCAACGGACGCTGGGCGCAGGACGACGCCGACGAGGCGATGATTGGCGCGGATCTCGCCGACCAGCTGCACATCGACGCCCCGGGCGTGACCATCACCCTATCCCGGGGGAATACGGCGGCCACCGTCACCGTCGTCGGCATCTACGATTCGGGCGACGAGGAAAACGGCGCCGTCTATGTTCCCTCGGCGACGTTGCAGGAACTGAGCGGCCTGACCGACAGTGTCGACGAGGTGGAGGTCAAAGCACTGACCACACCGGAAAACGACCTGGCACGCAAAGTGTCCCGCAACCCCGCGGCCGTCACCCAGGAGGAATGGGAAACCTGGTATTGCACCGCCTACGCCTCGTCGATCGCCTACCAGATCGAGGAGGTGCTCCCCGACGCCGTGGCCAAACAGATTCGCCAGATCTCCGAACTGCAAGGCGATGTACTCAACAAGACTCGCGCGGTCATGATCGTCATGACCGGCCTGAGCCTGCTCGCCGCAGCCATTGCCGTGGCGAACCTGATGGCCGCCTCGATCACGGAACGGTCCTCCGAACTCGCGCTGCTCAAGGCGATCGGAGCGACCGACGGCGCGGTGTCGCGGCTCATGCTGTTGGAAACCGCGGTGATCGCACTGATCGGCGCGCTCGCGGGTGCCGGATTGGGTGTCGGCGCGGCGCAGCTGATCGGACAGGTCGTGTTCGCCTCGTCGATCACGCTACGGCCGATGGTGTTCATCCTGGTGGCCGTGCTGATCGCCGCGACCGTGCTGGCCGCCTCCTGCTCATCCATCCGTTCGATCCTGGGAGTACGTCCCGCGGAGGTGCTTCATGGCCGCTGACCGCAATGCCGGGCGTCGTATGACGAACCGGCGCATGTTCCTCACCATGGTGTTCGGGGCGGTATTCCGCCGCCGTTCGCGTGCCATCATGGCCGTGGTCGCCTCGATGGTCGGCACCGTCACACTGTTCGGGCTGGCCGCGATCTGCCTGACCGTGCCGCAACAGATGGGCGACGAGATGCGGACGTACGGCGCGAATCTCATCGTCACCGGCCCGCAAGGAGGCATGGACGACGACGTCGTCCGTACTGTCGAAACGCAGGTGCGGGCCGCGGCGGAGGCGGACGCGGCGACCTACCGGTATGAAACCGTACGCGTCAACGCGGCATCGTATGTGTTGGCCGGCATCGACGTCGACGCGACGCGCGCGCTCAACCGGCATTGGGTCGTCGACGGCGACTGGCCGAGCGATGGGCAGGTATTGGTCGGTTCGGATGCGGCCGAAGCGATGAGCCTGCAGATCGGCGACACCGTGACCATCGGATACCGCGCGGACAATGCGGGCGCTCCCGGCGACGCCGGCGGCGGAGCCTCGTCGGAGGATTCCTCGGGCAGCGTCGCGGGGCAGATGAGGGACGGCCGTGTGTCCACCGACATCCTGGAAACCGGCGGCGTCGGGTATCGCGTGGCCGGAATCCTGGAAACCGGCGGCAACGAGGACGGCATCATCTACGCGACCGTGGACGACATCGTCGCGTTGGCGGGCGACCGTGGACCGGACGTCATCGAATTCGCCTCACAGGCCGATGACGGGCATCTCGAAGCCCTCGCCGATGCGATCAACGACGGCGAACTGGGCGTGAGCGCACAGCGCGTATCCCGGATGACCTCGTCGAACCGCCGCATCATCGCCATGCTGCAGACGCTGTTCTGGTTCGTTTCGGCGGTGGTGCTCGCGCTGACGCTCGTGGGCGTATCGACCACCATGTCGTCGATCGTCTCCCAGAGGCGCAATGAGATCGGCCTGCGCAGGGCGCTCGGAGCCACAACGCGTTCCGTGGTGGCCGAGTTTGCCGCCGAATCGGCGTTGTATGGCATGGCCGGCGGCCTGTGTGGTGTCGGTTTGGGGTATGCGCTGGCACGTGCACTGTGCCGGATGGTGTTCGACCGAACATTGGATTTCAGCGTGGCGTTGGGTTCCGCATCGGTGGCGCTGAGCGTGGCGGTGGCGGTGGCGGCGTCGACTCCGCCGATTCGGAACGCCACGCGCATTGACCCGGCCGTGGTGCTGCGGGAGGAATGACGGTCCATGACAGGTTTTCCGGCCGGACCGCAGGGCGACGAGTCGTTCGATCGGATTGCGATCTCGTTCATCCATTCACGACAGGGAAAGGACAAGGCATGTTACTGGAACTCGACCATATCTCCAAGATCTACGGCGAACTCAACGCTGTCGACGATCTGAACCTGACCGTGCCGGAAGGACAGTGGCTGGCGATCGTCGGCTCGTCCGGTTCCGGCAAAACCACGCTGATGAACATCATCGGGTGTCTGGATTCGCCCAGCCGCGGTTCGGTGACGTTGGAAGGGCGGCGGCTGGAGGACTTGAACGCCGCGCAGCTGGCCGACGTGCGCAAGAACGTGATCGGTCTGGTGTTCCAAAAGTTCCATCTGGTGCCGCATCTGACGGCGGTGGAGAACGTGATGGTCGCTCAGTACTATCATTCGGTGGTCGATGAGGCACAGGCGATGGCCGCGCTGGAACGGGTGGGACTGAAGGAGCGTGCCCATCATCTGCCCGCCCAGCTGTCCGGGGGCGAGCAGCAGCGTGTGTGCATCGCGCGGGCGTTGATCAACTGCCCGAAACTGGTGCTGGCCGACGAACCGACCGGCAATCTCGACGAACGCAACGAGCGCATTGTGCTCGACCTGTTCCGCCAGCTGCATGAGCAGGGCACCACCATCATCGTGGTGACGCATGACGCGTTGGTCGCCTCCTGCGCGCAACGAGAGATCATGCTCAACCACGGCGTGTTGGTGGGGGAGCGGTGGAACGACGAAACGGCCCGGCTCGCGTATGAGGCGGCGGGCGGGCGACCGGCATCCACCGGGGCGCAGGTGGAGGGCGCGCAGACAGGGGAGACGGCAATGGCGTTCGCCGACCCGACCAAGGCCGCGAAAACCGGGGCGTGAGTACAGGCGGAATAGGTGCGGCAGCCGGGGACGGAGAGACTGAACCACGCCGGAGGGCCGCGTCGGTTTGTCGGTTCGACAGTAACGGTGTGACGACGAACGGAAAGGATATGCGATATGGAACGGAACGCAGTGGCGTTCACCGGCCGCGCAATCGGCGTGACGGTGGCCGGTCTGGCGGTGACCGCCGCCCTGTTGGGTGGGTGCGGCGAACCCAAAGCCGTGCCGATGGACGACGAGTTCGCCGGGAATTCCGGGCAGTCGGCGGATTCGGGGATGACAGGAACGGGCACCGCCGAGGATGCGGGCGACGGTGGGGCGTCGGACGGTTCTGATGGCGGGAATGGCGGAGCCCGGCGGGATACCGGCGTCTACGCCGACGGCACTTATGCGATCAAAGGCCAGTATGGGCCGGTCGGCGAGGACACCATCGACGTGTATCTGACCATTGCGGACGGTGCCGTCACCGATGTTGATGTCGTCGGACACCCGTTCACCACCATCTCCAGGCACCATCAGGAGGCGTTCGCCGAAGCCGTGCCCGGCGTGGTGGTGGGCAAGCCGCTCGAAGGGTTGAAGGTGGACAAGGTGGCCGGTGCCAGCTGGACGTCGGACGCGTTCAACGCCGCCCTTGACGTGGCGAGGCAGGAAGCCTCCGTCGTCCAGTAGCGCGCGGGTCGGTCGCAGCTCATCCGATGAGCTTGGTGCGTTCCAGCTGCTCGCCGAACCGGCGGTTCAGCCCGACCAGCGGCTTGCGCAGCAGCAGGCCGAGCAGCAGCAGCGGCGGCACGAACAGCAGCAGCCTGCCCAGTTCCATCCAATAGTCGTTCTGGTAGATGCCGGCGATCGCGGCGCGCATCGCGTTAATCGCATGCGTGATCGGCAGGAACGGGCTCAGCCGTTGCATGAACCCCGGCAGCACCTGCAGCGGGTACGAGCCGGCCGACCCGGACACCTGGAACACCAGCATCAGCATGCCGATCGCCTTGCCGATGTTGCCGAAACTGACCACCATCGTGTAGATGAAGAACGCGAACACCAGTCCGCCCACCCAGCCCGAGAGCATGAACAGCAGCGGGTGCACGGCCTGCACGCGCAGGAACAGCAGGCTGCCCGCGCAGCTGACCGTGCTCTGCAGCAGCGAAATCAGCGCGAACACGCCGAAGCGTCCCAGGAACACCTGATGCGGCCGCAGCCGGCGGAACCGCCGCCGCTGCTCGTCCGCCAGCGAGGTCCTGACCGCCAGGGCGATGAGGATCGACGCGGTCCACAACGGGATGAACGTGTAATACGGCGCCATGCCCGAACCGAAATTCGCCACCGGGAACACGGCCTTGCGATCCAGTTCGACCGGTGCGGCCAATGCGGAGGCCAGCGAGGACGCGTCCCCGGCGAGCAGCGAACGGACGGCGTCGGCGTCGCCGCTCGTCAATGCGTCGGCCAGATCGTCATGGAAGGTGGTCAGCCCGGCGCCGGCCTCGCGCAGGTGCGCGGCGGTGTCGTCCAGCATCGTACGGATGTCCGCCACCGTGGCGCCGGCGTCCGCCGCGGCGCCGTCCAGTGTGGAGACCGTGGAATCCAACCGTTGCGTGTCCTGATCCAGCACGGAGGAGGCGTCCCGCACGGCGGCGGTGAGTTGGTCGACCTGCGGGGCGATGTCGGCCGCGAACCCGTCCGAGACGTCGGTGACGGATGCGACGGCCTGGTCGATGAGCGTGCGGATCTGTTCCCGCTGTCCGAGCGCGGCGTCGGCGTCCCGCGTCACCGTGTCGGCGGCCGTGGTCAACGCCGTGGCCAGCGTGTCCAGCTGGTCGGCGGTGCGCTGCAGCGCGTCCGCCGCGGCCGTCAGGTCGGGGTTGTCGGCCGCGCCCGGCAGTCCCAGCAGCGTATCGTGCAGCTGCCGGTAGAGCGCCGCCTGGTCGCTCACCGCGGAGGACTGCTGACGCAGCGCGTCGGCGGTGGCCGTGGCGTTGCCCTGCGCGTCGTCGAACACCGTGTCGAGGTCGTCGCGCACGCCGGTGAACCCGTCGGCGCTGGCGGACAGCGCGTCCGTCACCGTGCCCGCGGCCGCCGAGAGCGCGTCGGCCGTATCGCGGACCGCCTGACGGGCGTCGCCCAACGGTTCGGCGTCGTCGTCGATGGCCGTGGCGGTCTGCCCGACCAGCGCCGACGAGCTCTCCAGCAGCGACTGGGCCGTGTCGGTCAGCGCGCGGTAGGTGGCGAGGGAGTCGGCGGTGTCGTTCAACTGGGCGGCGAAGTCGGCGATGTTGGTCTGGAAATCGTCCATCGCGTTCCGGGCCTCGGGGCGGTCGAGCTGCCGGACCAGCGCCGCGGCGATGTCCAACGCGGTGCCCGTCAGCGTTTCGGCGAACATCTCGTTGACCTGCGCGGCCACCTCGTCGGCGCCCGCACCTGTCAGGTTCGGGGCGACCGCGTTCTTCTTCTCGTTGCTGTAATACTCGATGACGGCGTGGTGCGCGTCCTCGGTGAAGAACGTCATCATCGTGGCGCTGAAATCCTTCGGGATCACCAGCGCGGCATAGTATTCCCCGGACTTCGTGCCCTCGATCGCGTCCTGCCGCGTGGTGAACGTCCAATCCAGCTGCGAGTCGGCGCGCAGCTGGTCCACCACCTCGGCGCCGATCGACACACGGACCGGGATCAGGTCGGACTGGTAGCCCTCATCGTCGTTCGCCACCGCGAACCGCATCGCACCCATGTTGCCGAACGGATCCCAACTGGCGGCGATGTTGAACCAGGCGAACAGGCTGGGGATCGCCACCAGGCCGATCACGATGATCACGGAGACCACGTTGCCGGTGAGCCGGCGCACATCGTCCACGAACAGATGCCAGATATCCCTCATGCCTGGTGCCTCCCCTTGGAATCATGCAACCCGATCAGATCGGTTTCGACGATTCGGCGCGCGGCCTCCCGCGTGCGGTCCGCACGGCGTGCGCGCCTGCGCCGCCGCGCTCGGCGGGCGCGCATGCGGTCCAGATCGCGCAACGCCAGCTGCACGCGGATCTCCTCGTCGTCCAGATTGCCGAGCTCGACCTGCCGGCGCAGATGGTCGCGCATCAGCTCGATGCCCATCAGGAACGCGATGATCAGCAACACCCACACGGTCCACGCGCCCAGCATCGCCAGCTTGGCGTCCGTGGTCAGCGAGAACGTGACCGCCAGCACGACCGGCACCACGAACCCGGCGATCGTCGCGCCGCGCCGCAGCCGCGGATACAGCTCCTCGAACGCGGCCGCCCGCTGCACGATCGCCTCCCGATACTCCGCACGGTCGCCCAGCACGCGCAGGATCTGGCCGATCGGATACTCGTGGCCGCGCAGCGTCACCGGCTCGCCGTTGAGGATCCCGGCCTGGGCGATCTGCCGGGCGAACAGCCGGTTCACGTTCGTCAGCCGCGGCCGGACGCCGATGCCGACGGCGAACGCGACGGCGGCGAACACCAGCAGATGCGCCATGCTGGTCCACCAGACGTCGCCGTAGAACCCGCCGATCGTCTCGCGCAGGGCGTCGATCGCGTAGGTGAACGGGAAGAACGGGTGCAGGGCGCGGAAGAACCCGGGCATCATCTCGATCGGATACATGCCGCCCGCCCCCGGAATCTGCACGATGATCATCACCATGATCAGGGCCTTGCCCACATGCAGCAGCGTGGTGGCCAGCATGTACGCGACCGCGCTGTACGTCACCGAGGCGATCACCCCCGTGGCCACGAACGCGACCGGGCTGAGCGTCTGCACGCCGATCACCAGATCGCCGACGGTCACGATCAGCCCCTGGGCGGCGGCCATGACCGCCAGCAGCAGCCAACGGCCCAGATACGCCTGGGTGGCGGTCAGGTCCTCGACGCCCTCGTCGTCGGCCTCCAGCTTCATCAGCGCCACCAGCATGAACACGCCCGCCCACATCGCCAGATTCGTGAACAGCGGGGCCATGCCGGAACCGTACGAGTTGACCGGATACACGACATGCTCGTCCAGCACGGTGGGGGAGAGCATGAAATCCGCGATCTTGCGCTCGTCGAGCGTGCCGTCCCCGCCGAACAGGGCGTCCAGCGTGCCGGCGGAGGACAACGCGTCCAAATCCGTGCGCAGCGTGCCCAGCCGGGTCTGCACGCGCGCCAGGGCGGCGTCGGTGTCGGACAGGGCGGTTGTCGTCTGCAGGAGCGCCTGGTCGAGCTGATCCACGATCAGTGACGCCTGGTCGATCAGCGTGCCCTGCGCTGACAGCTGGCCGCCGAGCGTGCCGCTCGCCGTGGATAGCGCACCCAGCCCGTTGCCGAGCGCGGGCCAAGCGTCGGCGTTCAGGGTGGACCGGGCCTGCGCGGAGGCGTCCAACGCCTGTTGCGTGGCCGTGCCCAGGTCGTCCGCCAGCGCGCCGGTGTCCGTGGCGGTGGCGCCGATGGTGCCGTTCAGCGCCGTTAGGCTTTCGACGGTGCCGTCCAGCGTCGTGTTCGCCTGCTGCAGCTGGTCGATGGCCTGCATGATGGTGTCTGACGAATCCGGCAGGGCTTCGGACAGGGCCTTCAGATTGTTCAGAAGCGTGGCGTTGCGGTCGGTGATGTCCTGCAGCGTGGCCAGGCTGCCGGCGACCTGGCCGTTGGCCGCGGTGATCGCTCCCGCCGCCGAGGCCAGAGCGCCCGTGGCCTTGGCATTGGCTTGGGAGAGCAGGGCGTTGCCGGTGTCGAACGCCGTGGAGGCGGTGCCGACGGTCTGCCCGAGCGCGGTCCGCGTGGTGTCAAGCAGGCCGGAGAGGCCGTCCAGCCCGCTGGCGGCGTCGGCGCCGAGCCGGCGGACATCGTCGAGCGTGGCGCGCACACCCGTCAGATCCATCGGGTCGTCGGCATCGGTGACGTCGGCGATGGCGGAGCGGATCGAGGCGACGGCATCCTGCGCGTCCGCCAGCGCCCGGTCGGCCTTGGCGCGGGCGGCGTCCGCGGAATCCGACGCCTGGGCCTCGGCCTGGTTGACGGCCTGTGCCACCACCTCGCTGACGGTGGAGACGAACGTGGCGTTGACCTGACGGTCGACCGTGTTCGCGGCGGTGTCCGTGACCTTCGGCGCGATGGGACTGGCCTTCTCGTTGACGTAGTACTCGAGCGCCGGCCGCTCGCCGTCCCCGGTGATGAGATCCGCGAGCCGGTCGCTGAAATCCTCGGGGATGACGATCGCCGCATAGGAACGGCCGGACCTGACGTCCCGCATGGCGGTGTCCTCGTCGACGAACGCCCAGCCGATATCGTGGTTGTCCCCAAGCGAATCGACGATCCGGTCGCCGAGATCGACGCCGGCGATCGGCGCCGACTCGGTGCCGCGGTCCCGGTTGACCACCGACACCCGCACATTGGCGGTATTGCCATACGGATTCCAGAACCCGATGATGTTCACCCACGCGTAGAACGCCGGCAACACAGCCAACCCCAGCACGATCACCCACGCCGCCGGCACACGCAGCAGCCGTCGGACATCACGCGCGACGATCGACCACACATTGCGCACAGGACACCCTCCCATCATCGGCCGCAACGGGAACGCGGCATCTCCGGTAGCATAGGCTTCCGGCGCATCACGCCGCATCGCGATTCACCCCAAGAGGGGGTGGCTTGGGCATGTCCATGGCTGCTGTCCGTTTTTGGCGGCGAACTCCATCGTGAACGAGGGGGTGGCTTGGGCATGTCCGTGGCTGCTGTCCGATATCAGCCGCGGGAACGAGCGCCGCCGTGCCGCGCATCTGCTAGCGTGGGGGCAATGGAACCCGCAACGCACGATGAGACACCGGCCACCGCAGCCCCTGGGACCCCATCCCGCCGCCTGCCCGGCGACGTCAACGGCGATGGCCGCGTCGACATCGACGACCGCCGGTTGCCGCTCATCGCCCGCATCTACGGTGTCCTCGTCCTGCTGAGCGGCATCGTCACCGTCCCCGCACTCGTCTTCATCGCGGTTCGCGGCATCGTGGGCGTCCTGAGCGGACACTCCGTCATCGACGTGCTGGACCTGACCTTCATCCTGACTTGCGTCCAGGTCGGCGTCATGCTCGTCTCCTCGTCCTGCATGGTCGTCTTCGGCGTCTTCCTGCTGCGCAACCGCCGCAAGAACGCGGCGCGATGGGCGTACGCCATCATCCCCCTGACCATCGCCGACGGCATGCTCTCCCTGGCGCTCGTCGGCGTCGACTGGAACCTGATCTCGCCGGTGATCCAGCTGGCGATTCTCGTGACCCTGTCCATCGTGCTCGATCCGGGGCTGCTGGGGGAACGCCGCCTGCAGTACACCCTCAGGCGCATGGACGAGCGCAGCGAATACGAGGAGGCGGTCGCCAAGGGCATGCTCGGCCGCGATCCGAGCGGCAAGGGCTACATCGAGCTGGAATTCTTCAACATCTTCTGGCTGTTCATGATCGGTTGCGTCTTCGGCCTGGTGGTCGAAACCCTCTACCACCTGGTGGTATGGGGCGAATGGCAGGACCGCGCCGGATTGCTGTGGGGGCCGTTCTCCCCGATCTACGGCTGCGGCGCGGTGGTCCTGACCGCATGCCTGAACCGGCTGTGGCGCTCGCATCCGCTGCTGATCTTCTGCGCCAGCGCGGTGATCGGCGGCGCGTTCGAATACTTCGTCAGCTGGTTCATGGAGGTGGCGTTCGGCATCACCGCCTGGGACTACACCGGGCAGTGGCTCTCGATCGACGGGCGCACCTCCGGCAAGTACATGGTGTTCTGGGGATTCCTCGGGGTGGTGTGGGTCAAGCTGCTGCTGCCGCGGATCCTGTGGCTGATCAACCGGATCCCGTGGAAGGTGCGGTATTCGCTGACCGCCGTGGTGTTCGTGTTCATGCTCGTCAACGCCGCGATGACGCTGATGGCCTTCGACTGCTGGTACGGCCGGGTGTCCGGCAACGAGCCGGACTCCCCGGTGACGTGGTTCTTCGCCGAGCATTACGACAACGCCTACATGGAGCACCGGTTCCAGACCATGACGATCGACCCGTCGCGTTCCGGGCGTCTGTAGGCGAATGCGGCGGCCTGTCCGCGTAGCGTACACTGTGGGCCGTCTCCGGCCCGCGTTCCCTATAATGGGCGGCGACAGCGTTCTCGGGCGGCGAAGGAGGATCCCATGACCAACGCGATTGTGCTCATCGATGTGAAAAGCGGCAAGGCCAACGAGGCCGCCCGGGCCGTGGCGGAGATCCGCGGCGTGCGCGAGGTGTACTCGGTGGCGGGAGACATCGACCTGGTCGCCGTCATCAACGCGGACGACATCGACCAGCTGACCGAGATCATCCCCGGCGGCATCGCCAAGGTCGACGGCGTGACCCGTACCCGCACGCTCATGGCCTTCAAGACCTTCAGCAGCAGGGACGAGGCCGCCGCCTACGACCTCGGCCTCGACTGACGGGACTACACCCAGCGGTCGGACATGGCGAAGGAGTTGCGCATCAGGTTGCTGGACGTGTACAGCACATCCGCCAGCAGCCTGACGGTACGCTCCCGCAGATACGCGGCCATGACCTCGTTCGCCTCGGTGAGCCGTGCCGCGGCCGCATCCATCCCATCCGTCGCGCCGGCACCTGCCAGTGCCGCGTCGGTGTCGAACACATGCCGGTGCCCGAAGCTGCGCACCTGCTCCGCATACTGCTCGATGGCGTTCGAGCATTCGATGTAATGCGGGTCCGCCATCGCGGCAATCATGCGGATCGACCAATAATACGAATCGGTGGACGGCTCGGCCGGCGTATCCCGCAGATAGGCGGGCGTATCCAGCACATTCGCATAGAACGGCGCCACCGCGTTGAACGGTCCCGAACCGAACGACACCCACATCACCGCGCGGTGCGCGGCCGGCACGTCGCCACGCAGCTCCATCGCCACCATATGACCGGTGCGGTTGATGCCGATCGGACGGTACCGGTGGCGTGACTCCGGCGTGCCCAACGTGCCGTACGGGTCATACGGCGTGCCCTCGAAATGCGAGCTCATCAGGAAGTCCACATCCTCGACGCTCACCTTGCGCTCCGGTTCGCGGCACCACGGGATGTCGTCCGAGGTCGGCGTGTACCGGGCGTTCGGGGAATCCCAGTCCTCGCCCGGGTTCAGGTACCGCTGCATGTACCAGGCACGCGGCGTGTTGTAGATGTGATCCTTGGTGGTGGCGGTGCCGAAGGCCGCACGCGTGTCCAGATGGTGCGGGCCGCGGTTCATGGCCATATCAAGGTGATGACGCTCGATGAACTCGATGAGATCCGCGCTGCACATGTGCTCGCGCCGCTGGCCGAACGCGTCGTCCAGATCGAACTCGTCGATGCCCAACTGGTTGGGGATCGTGGCGTAGCAGTCGTCCGGCACACGGCGGGCGATCCAATGATGGCCGCCGATCGTCTCCACATACCAGATCTCGTCGGCGTCGCTGATCGCGATGCCGTTCGACTCGTACGTGCCGTACCGTTCCAGCAGACCGCCGAGCCGGATCACACCCTCGCGCGCGGTCGCCACATACGGCAGCACCAGCGTGATGATATCCTCCTCGCCGATGCCGCCCGGCCGCTCCGGCACGTAATCGGCATCGCCCGGCTGCCCCTGCGCCGGACGCAGCTCAACCAACGGATCGGCCGCAAGCACACGCTCGTTGACGGCAATTGTTTCGGTGGCGCTCATCGCCACATTGTGCACGTTGACGCCGGCCTCGGCCAGCACACCGCGGTTCGGCAGCACATTCGGCGCGATCGTGTACCGGCACGGATCGTCCGGCAGATCGATCTCGACATGGCTGAGCACCGAACGGTAACGACGCGGCTGGTCCTCGGGACGGACCACAACGAACCGTTTCGGATCGTAACGGCCCGACCCCGAGTCGTCATCGCGCGCGATAATCGTCGCCCCGTTGTAGCTGGCCGCTTTTCCAATCAATATCGTGGTACAAGACATAGGATGCCACTGTAGTCCCAGTGGCGCACAGCACGGGGGATTATCGCCCTGACTAGTCGCCCAACTGCCTGAGCAGCGACGCCACATGCCCCTTGGCCCGCACGTTATACCGCGCCAGCACCACGTGCCCGTCCGGACCCACCACCACGGTCGAACGGATCGTTCCCACATGCACCTTGCCGTACAACTTGCGCTCGCCATACGCGCCATACGCCCGATGCACCGCGCAATCCGGATCGGACAGCAGCGGGAACGTCAGATGATCGCGCTCGCGGAATCGGGCGAGCGTGGATGGCTCGTCCTTCGAGATGCCGACCACCTCATAGCCGGCGGCGGTCAGACGGTTGAGGTTGTCCCGGAAATCGCAGGCTTCTGCGGTGCAGCCGGGCGTCATCGCAGCGGGGTAGAAGTAGACGATGACGTTGCGGCCGCGCGCCAGCAGGTCCGTGAGCCGGAGAGTGGAACCGTCGTCGGCGGTGAGGGAGAAGTCCGGGGCCATCTGGCCGGGTTCGAGGCGGGCTGAATCGGTGTGCTCTGTCATGGCTCCCACTGTATACGGTTCGCCGCGGGTGCGGGGTTTATCCCCGAGCGGAACGGTGCAACGATGTATCGGCGAGGCCGTGGCGATTTGCTAAAACGTTTAGCACGGCCTAAGATGCATCATGTCCACATGACACAGCGGAACGGCGACGACGCCTAGCAACCGCGCACCCGGCACCCTGACCCGAGGATAACGGCATCCCCGTCGGTGCCTGACGCGTAAGCCACCGGCTCGATGACGAGACATCGATGGTGCAATGACGCATCGTCTCCACTGCGCCAACAACCCTACGCATATCAAAGGGGTGAATCAATGTCCGAGACAGACAAGAAGCCGGCCGGGAACAAGGGTCTGCAACGAAGCCTGAAACTGGTGTTCGTGTATACCGTTGCCACCGGTTCGATCTTCACCTATGTCAGCTATTGGGACTCCGTGTTCTTCGGCTACTGCGGATCCGGCACGTTCCTGGCATTCGCGCTGATGACCGTGGCGATCCTGCCGACCGCGCTGGTCTACAGCGAGATCTCGTCGATGTTCAAGACCGCCGGCGGCGAGCTGATCTACAACACCGTCGGATTCAACAAACACGTCGGATTCCTGGCCTCGTGGCTGATCATGGCCGCCTGGATCTCCGTGCCGCCCGCCGTGGTCATGGCCGTGGCCACGTTCATCAGCAAGCTGTTCGGCCTGAACCTGAGCTTCGGCACCACCATGATCATCGCCGTGGTGTTCCTCGTGCTCGTGTTCATCATGAGCATGCAGGACATCCAGTTCCTCGTCAAGGCGCAGGCCACCTGCCTGTTCGCCAACATCATCACCACGCTCATCACCGCCGTGCTGATCCTGACCTGCGGGCACTGGAGCTTCTCGAACATCGTGGAATCGTTCGGATTCACGAACATCGACCCCTCGCTGGGCATCCCCGGATGGATCATCGGCATGGCCCTGCTGATCACCCCGTACTTCGGCTTCGAAACCGTGCCCCAGATGGTCGAGGAGGGCGACTTCCCGACCTCGAACGCCAAGAAGGCCATCTGCGGTTCGGTCATCACCTGCGGCGCGATCTACGCGATCTTCTTCTTCTGCGTGGCCGGTCTGGCCCCCGCCGACGAACTGCTGGCGGGCGACGCGGCCAACGGCTTCATGACCATCACCGCCATGCAGAATATCCTCGGCTGGCGCTTCTGGCCGGTGGTCTACGGCCTGGTCTCCATCCTGATGGGCATGACCGCCTCCATCCTGGGCTTCTGGATGTCCACCGTGCGCATGCTGTATTCGATGGGCAAGAAGAACTTCCTGCCGGAGGCCTTCACCAAGGTCAACAAGCATCAGCAGCCGATCCTGCCGAACATCTTCCTGCTGGTCATCAGCCTAGTGTTCATCCTGCTGCAGAACGCCGGCACGTTCATGAACGACTTCTTCAACCTGATGTCGTTCGGCTGCGCCTGCGCCTACGCCATCACGATGGTCTCGGCCGTGCGCATGCGCCACAAGCATCCCGAGTGGTACAAGAACAACAAGAACGTGGTCAAGGGCGGCGATTTCTTCCGCATCCTGGCCATGGTCATCATGATCGCCATCGCGTTCTTCTGCACGCTCGGCCAGGGCGTCGGCTCGTGGATCTCGTTCGGCGTCTATCTGGGCGTCGGCGTGCTGATCTGGCTGTGGATGGTCTTCGTCCGCTGGAAGAAGACGTCGGTCGTCATCGAAACGCCGGACGGCGAACAGGAATTCTGATCTCAACCCAATCCGTAACCGCAAACCAACATCAACATACAAAGGAGTTATCACCATGGTTCAGGGCAAGCTCGAAGGCAAGGTCGCCATCATCACCGGCGCCGCAGCCGGACTCGGCGAGGGCATTGCGGAGACGTACGTCAAGTACGGCGCGAAGATCTGCATGGTCGACCTCGACCCGAACGTGGACAAGACCGCCGACCGCATCCGCGGCATGTATCCGGACGCCCAGATCATCACCGTGGTGGCCAACGTGGCCGACAAGCAGCAGATGATCGACGCGGCCGCCAAGACCAAGGAGGCCTTCGGCTCCCTCGACGTGGCCTGCTGCAACGCCGGCGTCTGCCGTCTGGCCCCGTTCGAGGAGATGACCGACGAGACCCGCGACTTCCACATCGACGTCAACATCAAGGGCGTGTGGAACACCTGCCAGGCCGCCATCCCGTACATGCTCGAGGAGGGCAAGGGCGCGATCGTCATCGCCTCCTCGGTCACCGGCGATATCGTGGCCGACGCGGGTGAGGCCGCCTACGCCATGACCAAGGCCGCGCTGGTCGGTCTGACCCGCTGCCTGGCCGTCGAGTACGCGGACCGTCATATCCGCGTCAACTGCTCCCAGCTCGGCTACGCGCGCACCCCGATGGTGGAGAAGATGGCCGTCGAATCCAACCCGGAGGATCCGGAGTCGGCGATCAACGACATCGCGGTCGGCGTGCCGATGAAGCGTCTGGCCAAGCCCACCGAGGTCGGCGAGCTGTTCGCGTTCCTCGGCTCCGACGAGGCCAGCTATCTCACCGGTTCGCAGGTGGTCATCGACGGCGGCAGCACCCTGCCCGAGACGATGAGCATCGGCACCAACTGATTAGTCCGCATCGGTCCCTTTGACGCATATGAGATCCGTTCCCATGCGTCAAAGGGACCTTTTGATGCCCGCCCAATGGGCGGATAATGGGTGTATGAACGATCGACCCCGCGCACTGCACCTCAAGGCCTGCCGCTTCGGCGTGACCGTGCTCAAGGTGTTCTGGTGGACCACACTGGTTGCCGTCATCGCCCTCGCCGCCGCGTTGGCCGCCGTCTTCGCCGGTCTGTGGCCGATCGGACCCTGGCTCGGCTGCACGGCCGTCGTCGCGGCGGTCGAGACCATCGTGTTCTGGACGGGCATCGTCACCGTCTATCTCTCATCGGTGCAGCTCGGTCTCAAATGGCGGGTCATCGGCGTCCTCTGCGGGTGGATACCCGTCGCCAACCTCATCGCGCTCCGGCGGATCATCCGCATCGTCGAGCGTGAAGTCATCTTCGAAACGGCCAAGGAACAGCTGAACGCCAGCCGCGCGCAACAACGCGTCTGCGCCACCCGATACCCGATCCTGCTGGTGCACGGCGTCTTCTTCCGCGACTCCAACCTGCTCAACTACTGGGGGCGAGTGCCCGCCGAACTGGAACGCAACGGCGCCACCGTGCTGTACGGCAACCACCAATCCGCCGCATCGGTACCGGACAGCGCCCGGGAACTGGCCGAACGCATCCGCGGCATCGTGGCCGAAACAGGGTGCGGCAAAGTCAACGTCATCGCCCACTCCAAGGGCGGGCTGGACCTCCGGTACGCGATCGCACGGTGCGGCATCGGACCGTTGGTCGCCTCGCTGACCACCATCAACACCCCGCATCGCGGCTGCGGGTTCGCCGACTATCTGTTGGGGCACATCCCCGCGGCCGCCCAGCAGCGGGTCGCCTCGGCCTATAACGCCGCGGCGCGGCGGCTGGGCGACCGTGCCCCGGATTTCATGGCCGCGGTGCATGATCTGACCCAGGCGGGCTGCATGCGGCTCAACGCTGCGATGGGCGATCTGGACGAGCCGCCGGCGGGCATCGTATGCCGCAGCGTCGGCTCGCGGCTGGTCAAGGCGACGCACGGCAAGTTCCCGCTGAATTTCACCTATCCGCTGGTCGCCTGGTTCGACGGGCCGAACGACGGGCTGGTGGCGCGTGATTCGTTCCCGTGGGGAGAACGGTTCATCTGGTTGGAGCCGACCGGACGGCGCGGTATCTCGCATGCCGATATGATCGATCTGAACCGTGAGAACATCGAAGGATTCGACGTGCGCGAGTTCTACGTGCAACTGGTGGCCGAGTTCAAGACACACGGATTGTGAGCGTCCCGCGGTTACGCCGGCCATGTGGCCGCACGGCCGCGGGGTGACGGTGTAGGGTGTGCATATGCGACATACGGAGGAGGTACGTCGGCGTATGGCAAGGTTGGGTGGGGCGTCGCATGCGGTGCCCCTGCGGAAGAAGGGGGAGCAGGACGCGGGCGATGAGGGTTGGCTGGCTCGTCACGGCCTGTACTTCTGGTTTCTCGTCATAAGCGGCGTATGCCTGGTGGTGAATCTGGTCGATGGCATGGTGCTGATGAGCCACGGGCCGTCGGTCGGCATCGGCGTCCTGCTGGTGGCGTGCGTTGTGGCGGATCTGTGGATGGCGGTGCGGCCCCGCATCGGCTGCTGGACCGTGTTCCTGGTGCTGCTGGCGGGAACGCTTTCCCCGGTGCCGTTCCCCGCGTCGTATCTGTTGTCCTGCCTGGCGGCGGCGGGATTCCTCGGCTATCTGGGTATCAAGCTGGGTGTGGCTGCCTGTGTTCCAGGAGTGTTGTACGCCATGCTGCTTGCCGTGCTGCACCATCAGGAATACCAGCCGGGGCAGGGGACCCCATTGTCGTTCGCATTGCTCTGCGTCATAGCCGCGTTGGCCGGCATCTCGCTCCGGCTCACACGGCAGAGGTATACGGAGCGCATCCGTCGTGCGGCGGCAGGCAGAAACGCGCAAACCGCGCGCCGACTGCACGATTACACCACCAATGACCTGTGTTCCATCATCATGATGACCGACAGACTCGAACACGGGGAAGTGGGCGTTGGCCAGGCCGGCGGGCAAATCCGTGATCTGGCCACATCCGCATTGGAACACACCCGTACGGTCATCCGAACGCTGGAATCATCGCTTCCCGACGACGGGGAGCCCAGTGAACCGCAGGATTTCACCCGTCAGCTCGGCGGCATCGCCTCGGAACAGCAACGAAGCCTGAGCCTTATGGGGTTTCAGGGGAGCATATTAGTGCCGACCCATCTGGCGTGGGAGCCGGATCCGGAACGCGGTGATATGATCTGCGGGCTGTTGCGGGAACTGGCCGGCAACATCGTCAAGTATGCCTCGCCGTCTGGCGGCTACACCATTTCGGTGATGCAGACGGGCGAGGCGATTATCGTGTCCGCGCTCAACGCGCACTCGCAGAGCGGAGCGGTGGGGTTGTCAAGCGGTTTGCGGCGGTACCGGGAACTCGTGGATCGTAACGGCGGCACATGGAGCCAGTCGGATGACGGGATCACGTGGAGTCTACACGTCGAACTCCCGAGAGGCGCGATGGCGTCACAGGCCGAAGATATCGCATAGCCACTGGAACGCCGGCGAGCATTCCAGATACATCGGGGCCGCCGAATGTCCGTCGGCTCCCGGGGCGTCGGTTTCCGCGCAATAGGCCGACGGTGCGGAAACCAATGCGAACAGCACCGCCGTGGCGGCCGCGCAGAGCGCCTTCGTCTTCATGGGCTTCTTTATGACTTCTCCCTTCTTGGGATTGTATGGTGTGGGGCGGTACTGCAAGCGCGTCCGCGGGAACCGGCGGTGGGCCGCAGACTGCTGGGATACCGTCGTCTGCGAGTATATCCACCGCGCACGCCGCCAACCCCCTTGCGGATTCTAGAAAGAAGTGCAATACCTGCCTAGAGTTGGAGGTGTTGCACTTTTTTCTAGAACCCGCAGGATTGTGTCATGCGCACGATGACATATCATGACCTTAAAGCCATCCTCCGAGGAGGAAACGGAAGTGGGAGCCGGACACCCTGTGCATCATGGGGGCCGGCTCCTGCGTTTGTGACGGGTGAAAGTACACGTCCGGTCTCGGGATTGGGCATATAGGCTCGGACGCTGAATGCGGTAGCTGGGACTGGCGGAGCTAATCACAGCCTGTAGGAATGGCCAAGAGGAGCCGGATTATCGCCAGGGGCTAGTGCCATGCTTGGGAAAACGAAAGAACCCCGGCCGACGTGCGGCCGAGGTTCCTCGTTGCTCCGGTACCCCCCGTGGGATTCGAACCCACAACCCACGACTTAAAAGGACGCTGCTCTAACCGTTGAGCTAGAGGGGCAACAAACTCACATTATACAATGCGACGCGCCGAAGAGGCAAACGCAGTGCATGCCGCCGCCACGCCGCACCATACTGCGACCGTCAAGCCGGCGAATCCATCCGCGGCAAGCAAGCGGCAAGCAATACGGGGCCGCCACAGGTAATGGACTCCGCAGATTCAAGGGCTGCGGCACCCTCGGCGCGCAATCCTTTTCGCCTAGTTGAATCCGACCACCAGATTCGCCACACGGTAGCCCACGCGGATCATCCACCGTCCGACCGGGCCGCGCAGGTTGAGCGCGCGGGAGATCAGCTTGCGCCGCACATCGTGGTAGATGCTGGGCGAGGTCCGGCGGATATTCTCCCACAGCTCATCCTTGACCTTGTAGTTCTCCGGCTTGCGCGAAAGGATGAGGAACACGCTGGTCACCGAGCTCTCGATGGCCAGGAAGTGAATCATGTACCGGTACAGTCCGTCCGGCACGGTGCCGCGTTCCGGCGTGGCCGCCAGCATGCAGCGGTTGACCAGCTGCAGCTGGTTGACGCGGCGGATCATCACGTCGGTCTGCACGCTCTGCCCCTCGCGGCCGATGAAATAGTGGTAGAACGGCACGTCGAGGTACATCAGCGTCTTGACCCACGGGAACGGGTGGTACGAGTAGATGAAGTCCACGTAGAACGTGTGTTCCGGCAGCTGCATGCCGGAGGCGCGCACGACCTCGGTGCGGAAGGTCAGCGTGTGCATGATCATGTACTGCGCCACGCTGAACCGGCCGAGATCGTCCCAGGTGAGTACACGGTTCGGCTTCATCACGTGCTTGAAATCGACCACGTGCTTGACGCGCTTGCCGACCTTGTCGTACACGTAGTCGGTGACGAGCAGATCGATCGGCGCGCCGCTGGCCACCTGCGTGCGCAGTGTCTCCATCACCCGTTCGAGCGCCTCCGCGCCGATCCAATCGTCGGAATCCACCACCTTGACGTACAAGCCGCTCGCCTCGGCCACACCGGTGTTCACCGCGCCGCCGTGGCCCTTGTTCTCCTGGTGGATGGCGCGTACGATGCCGGGGTATCGCCGTTCGTATGCGTCGGCGATCTGCGGGGTGTTGTCATGGGAGCCGTCGTCCACGATCAACACTTCGATGTCGTCGTTGCGCTGCGCTGCGACCAACGATTCGATGCACCGGCTGAGGTAGGTCTCCATATTGTATGCAGGCACCACGAAGGTGATGGTTTTGGCAGTGTTCTGCTCCATAATGCTAGGTGTTCCTCGGTTGTTGGCCGTAAGGGGCCGGTCGGTTTGCTCTATCTGGTTCCAACGTAGCACTTCGCGCATCGACATGCGCGGCGGCTGCGGTGAATCATCCCCTGAAATTATGCAGGGGAGACCCGGAACGCACCCCCGACGTCGTCCGGGGTCAGTTCCGGGTCGGTTCCGAATTGGGTGCGTCGTCCTCGTCGTGGAGATCCGGCGCGGCATCCGCGTCCTCCACCGGTTCGACGGTGATGATGGCGGGCGATGGCAACGCGGCGGTCTGCGCGGCGTTGCGTTTGGCCTTGGCCCCCTCGAACCGCAGCGTGGGCTTGGCCTCCAGTCGTGACAGGCCATGCCACGCCAGATTGACGATATGCGCGGCCAGCTGCTCCTTGCTGATCTTGCGCTGGTCCGCCCAGTACTGTCCGGTGAACACGGTCATGCCGACGAGCATCTGCGCATAGTACGGCACACCCTTGGTCGGCAGTTTGCGCTGCTTGAACGAGACGACCAGCAGCTCCTCGACCTTCATGCTGACCTCGCCCAGCAGCGAGCTGAACGAGCCGGCCGGGTCGGTGGACGGCGAATCGCGCACGAGCACCTGGAAGCCCTCGGCATTCTCCTCGATATAGGTGAGCAGCGCCAGCGCCGTGCGTTCCACGATCTGTCGCGGATGGTCGGAGGGGGTGGCCAGCGCGGACGACAGGGCCTCGGTCAGCGCCCGCATCTCGCGATCGACCACCACGGCGTACAGCCCCTCCTTGCCGCCGAAGTGCTCGTAGACAATCGGTTTGGACACCTTGGCGCTCGCCGCGATCTCCTCCACGCTGACCGCCTCGAACCCCTTGGATGCAAAGAGCGAACGTCCGATGCGGATAAGCTGTTCGCGCCGCTGCAGCGACGTCATACGAGAGGAATTGGCCATGTGCACCAGTGTAGGCGGATGCGTGCCTAGCCCCTGTCCGTTGCGGTTTTTAGGCTTGGTGTCATGGAACCGAATGTGATCATCGGCATTGTAGCCGCCATTGTTGTTATCGCCGTCATCGCGATTGTCTGGTATCTGCACTCCCGCCGTTCCGCGGATCGCAAGGCGCAGCAGGAACAGTCGCCGACCGCCGCCGTCGGCGACCAGCGGGCTTCCGATCGGGAACCGGGCCGGCCCGAGTCGGCGGAACCTGAGGCCCCCGGGCAGTCTGCAACGTCGGCCTCCGCCGGCAACGCGCCGGAGTCGAGCGCCGTGACGGAACCGGCCGCAGCGTCTGCCGTTGCGACGCAAACCCCCGTCCAACCCGCGTTGGACAAGCCGGAGGGCGCGCGCTCCCGCATCGAACGGCTGCGCGCCAAGCTTGCCAGGTCGTCGAATCCCTTCGGCAAGGCGCTGTTCAACATCCTGGCCAAGGACAACCTCTCCGAAGCCGATTGGGAGGACGTGGAGGATACGTTGCTGCTCGCCGACGTCGGCGCCGAAGCCTCCGCGCAGCTGGTCGACGAACTGCGCACCGATTCGCGCATCACCGGCACCGCCGACCCCGCGCAGGTGCGTGAGGCGTTGCGTTCCAAACTGCTCGACCTGGTCGGTCCGGATACGGACCGTCGACTCAATGCGAACAAGGAGGGTGCGAACACGCCGTCCGTCATCATCATGGTCGGCGTGAACGGCACCGGCAAGACCACGACCGCGGGCAAGCTGGCCCGGCTGTTCGTGGCCGACGGCAAGCGGGTGATGATGGGCGCGGCCGACACGTTCCGCGCCGCGGCCGCCGACCAGTTGGAGACGTGGGGCGCCAAGGTCGGGGTGCCGGTGGTCCGTTCCGACAAGGACGGCGCCGACCCCGCGTCGGTGGCGTTCGAGGCCGCCGCGCGCGCGAAGGACGAGCACGCCGACGTGCTCATCATCGACACCGCTGGTCGTTTGCAGAACAAGGCGAACCTGATGGACGAGCTGGGCAAGATCCGCCGCGTGACCGAGAAGAACCTGCCGGTTGACGAGGTGCTGCTCGTGCTCGACGCCACCACCGGGCAGAACGGCATGGCCCAGGCCAAGGTGTTCGCCGAGGCGATCGGCATCACCGGCGTGGTGCTCTCCAAGCTGGACGGCTCCGCCAAGGGCGGCATTGTGATCTCCGTGCAGAAGGAGCTGGGCGTGCCGGTCAAACTGGTCGGCCTGGGCGAGGGCCCCGACGATCTGGCCCCGTTCGATCCGGAGGGATTCGTGGACGGCATCCTGGCCTGAGCGGCGCCGGACGCCGTCGTCCCCCATCGACGGGTGTCGGACGACATCGGTTCCCCGCCGCCGGCCCGGTGGTTGTCGCCGGGTCGGGCGGTTGCCGGGCCTGACGGTCGCCCGCGCCTCCGTCGGGAGTCCGCATCGCGGACGGTGCTCGAACGGGGGTCACCGGCGTCGTCACATACACGCAACAATCGCCTCCAAACGGCGGCAACTGGCGAAAAACTCCGGCGCGCTGCCCCCTTCGGGTGCCGTCCGTGGTCCCTGGAACGTAATCATCCAGAAACACAACGTAACGTGTTGAACATCGGACGGACGTTTGATACCGAACGTCGGTGTTCCGACGGACGGCCGATGCGGTCGGCCCGTCCGTCCGGGCGACGAACTGATATGACATTGCAATAAGAGAGGGAGGTAGAACATGGACACCGGAGCTGCCGCATGGCTGTTGACTTCCGCGGCCCTCGTTTTCCTCATGACGCCGGGTGTGGCGTTGTTCTATGGCGGCATGGTGCGAGCCAAGGCCGTGCTGAATATGTTGATGCTGTCCGCCGCGGCGCTGGCGGTCACCATGGTGGTCTGGGTGCTATGGGGCTGGTCGATCTCCTACGCGGGCAATGACGTGGCCGGCATCTTCGGCGACCCGGTCACCGGCTTCCTGCTGCGCGATTCGATGACCGCGCAGGACGGCGTGTTCACCGCCGTCGATACGTCCGGCGCGTACCCGGGCAGCATCGACGTGGCATTCCAGGCCGCGTTCGCCATGATCACCGTGGCGTTGATCTCCGGCGCGCTGGCCGAACGCATCAAGTACGGCACGTGGATGATCTTCGTGGCGCTGTGGATCACGCTGTGCTACTGCCCGCTGGCCCACATGGTGTGGAACGGCGGCCTGCTGTCCCCGGATGGCGCGATCTCCCAGGCGATCGGCGCCTCCGCCCACGATTTCGCGGGCGGCACGGTCGTGCACATCAACGCCGCAGCCGCCGCGCTGATCGTGGTGCTCATCATCGGTCGCCGTAAGGGATTCGGCACGCAGCCGATGCGTCCGCACAACGTGCCGATGGTCATGCTGGGCGCGTTCCTGCTGTGGTTTGGCTGGTTCGGTTTCAATGCGGGCTCGGCGTTCGCGGCCAACGGCACCGCCGGATACGCCTGGGTGAGCACCGCCGTAGCTGCGGCCGCGGCCATGCTGGCCTGGGGCTTCACCGAGAAGATCCGCTCCGGCCATTACACCGCCATGGGCGCGGCCTCGGGCATCGTGGCCGGTCTGGTGGCCATCACCCCGGCCGCCGACGTGGTCTCCCCGCTGTGGGCCATGGTCATCGGCGCGGTCGCCGGCATCGTCTGCTGCTTTGCCTGCGGCCTGAAGTTCAAGCTCGGCTATGACGATTCGCTCGACGTGGTCGGCGTGCACGGCGTCGGCGGTCTGATCGGCACCCTGCTGATCGGCCTGTTCGGCGAGGGCACCGGCCTGCTGGCCGGCGGCGACTGGCGTCAGCTGGTGGTCCAGCTGCTGGTGGCGCTGGTGGCCATCGGATTCTCCGCGGTGGTGACGGCGATCATCGCGTTCGCGCTGGAGAAGACGATCGGCTGGCGCGTGACCGAATCCCAGGAGATCGGCGGCATCGACCTGGCGGACCAGGGCGAGCGCGCCTACGACTTCGCTGGCACGGCCAGCTCCGTTCTCAAGGAGGTGAAGTGAGATGAAGCTCATCACGGCCATCATCCAGCCCCATAAACTCGACGAGGTCAAGACCGCGTTGTCCGCGGCCGGCGTGCACGGCATGACGGTGTCGGAGGCGAACGGCTACGGCCGTCAGCGCGGCCATACCGAAATCTACCGCGGTGCCGAATACACGGTGGACCTGATGCCGAAGATCCGTTTGGAGATCCTTGCGGACGACGCCGACGTGCAGGTGCTGGTCGACGCGATTGTCAAGGCCGCCGCCACCGGCACGATCGGCGACGGCAAGGTGTGGGTCGCGCCGCTTGATTCGGTGACGCGCGTGCGCACCGGCGAGACCGGTTCGGCCGCTATCTGACGGCCGGCTTCGTCCGGATGATTATGGTGGATCCCCGCACGCCGATGGTGTGCGGGGATTCCTTGTTGATGAGGCGCGGTTCGGGGAGCCGCTGTGGTTGTTGCTGATATGGTGCGGGCGGTCGGGGCGTGGTTCGGCGTCGGTGTTGCGCCCGCAAGGTGAGGAGTCCGATATGAGTGCCGTGGATGGGCTGAAGGCGCGGTTCCTGGAACTGAGCGCCCCGGATGCGGACGGCGTATACCGTGATGGCGCGGGCAAGCGTCGTGCACGCACCGCGCTGGCGATGGACCGGTTGCGAGCGTTGTGGGACGAGGCATGCGCGGCGACATCGTTCGTGGTGCCGGACCGCGGCGTGGGATTGGCCGCCACCGGTTCCCTGTCCCGTGGACAGATCGGTCCGTGTTCGGACCTGGACCTGGTGCTCATCCACGATGGGCATGTGCTGGATGAGCATCAGATCACCGAGCTGGCGAATCTGCTGTGGTATCCGCTGTGGGACAGTGGTCTGGATCTCGACCATGCCGTGCGTTCGCGCGCGCAGTGCGAGGCGGTGACGGACCATGATCTGCCGGCGGCCACCGGATGGCTGGAGGTGCGGCCGGTCGCGGGCGATGCGGAACTGATCGAGGACACGGCGTCGTCGATTCTCGAACGATGGCGCCGTGCCGCGCGCCGTCGTCTGCCCGAACTGCTGGACTCGGCGCAGGCGCGTCTGTTGGAATCCGGAAGACTGCCGTATCTCAACCAGCCGAACGTCAAGGAGGCGCACGGCGGTCTGCGCGACACGGTGCTCGTGTCCGCGCTGGCGGCCTCGTGGCTGGCCGATCGCCCCCATGGCGGGTACGACGACGCCGTCGAACGGCTGCTGGACGTCCGCGACTGCATCCACCTGGCGGCGGGACGCGATACGAACCTGCTGCTGACCGCATACCAGCCCGCGGTCGCCGCGATGCTGGGCCTGGCGGACCCCACGCTGCCGGAGGGGGAGCGCGCCGCCGCCTCCATCGACGACCTGATGACGATGATCGCCCGACTGGGGCGCACGGTGTCGTTCGCCTATCTGGACACCGCCTCGCGCGCCCGGCGCTCGCTGGTGCACGACCGGCCGCGATTCGCGTTCTTCCAGATCTTCCAGCCGCGTGCGGCGGGGCGGCGTGAGGCGCCGACGTTCGACGTCATCGCCCCCGGGGTGGCACGGCATGAGGGGGAGATCGTGCTCGCGCCCGATGCCGATCCGTCGTCCGATCCGGCGCTGCCGTTGCGCGTGGCGGTGGCCTCGGGCGAATCCGGGTTGCCGATCAATCCGGTGACGTTGTCCAATCTCACGCGCTGCCCGATGCGCGACCATGACTGGAACGCCGAGGAGCGTGCGTTGCTGATCCGATTGCTGTCCTGCGGGGCGAACCTGCCGGAGGTGTGGGAGCGTTTGGATTACGTCGGCGTCCCCGGACGGTGGATGCCCGAATGGTTGGGCATCCGCAACCGTCCGAGCGTCTCGGCCGCGCATCGGTACACCATCGACCAGCATATGATCCAGGTCGTTTCGCGATTGGGTCGCGGCGATGGGCGGTCCGACGGCCATGGCGGTTCCCGCGGCGTTGACGCGAGTGTCAGGGGCGCGGCCCCGATCGATGCGGTCCCGTCGGATGCATCGATGCCGGGACTGTCGGAGCATTACGATGGCGAGCGGTATGCCGCGCTGCTGCTGGCGGGATTGCTGCATGACATCGGCAAACGCCCCGGCGTGCGCGACCATGCGGCAGAAGGCGCGCGGCACGCGCCGGTGATCCTGCGCCGCATGGGGTTCGACGAGCACGTAGTCGGGATGGCCGCACTGCTGGTGCGCGAGCACCTGACCCTATCCGAATTCGCCACCGGGCGTGACCCCCATGATCCGGCCGTCGGCGCCGAACTGGCGGAACGGGTGGGGCGTGACCCGGTGATGCTGGACATGCTGTTCGACCTGACCCGCGCCGATGGATCGTCGTTGGGCGCCACATCCGACGAGCAGATCACCAAACGGTACGGGTGGTCGTCGTGGCGGGAATCCACCGCCCGCATCATGCTCGCCGCCGCCCGCCGTTCCCTGGCGTGACCGGGTCAGCGCATCCAGCGGTCGGTGCGGATGCGTAGGCCGTTGAAGATGGCGCGTGCGCCGATGAACAGCAGGTTGATCACCGTCCAGAGCACGGCCATTCGGACCGCATCATTGGTGAGAAACACGCCGTCGGCCAGATGGAGCCCCCACAACGCCGGCAGATAGACCACCGCCGTGACGATGCATCCGACCGCCAGATACCGGTAATCGCCCGCGCCGATCAGGATGCCGTCGATCGCCCACATCCATCCGCCCAGCGGCAGGAACACCGCCAACACCACCATGCCCACCGTGATGAGCCGCTGCACATCGGGCGTCGGGGAGAACAACGGTGCGGCGGCGAAGCCGGCCACGATCAGGGCCGCGCCGATCGCCGCGCCGCCGATCAGCCCGGAGCGGCCCGCCGCACGCGTCATCAGGCGCGCACGGTCACGGTGCCCGGCACCCAGTTCGGCGGCCACCAACGCCTGCCCCGCAATGCCGATCGCATCCAATATGTTGATGACGAAGTTCCAGCATGAGTTCACCGATTGATAGGCCGCCAGCACCTGCGTGCCCATCGACGTGGCCGCCATGACGGTGGCCACCATGCAGGCGCGCAGCGCCAGCGAGCGGATGAACAGCACGGAGCCGTCGCTGGCGCTGCCGAGGATGCCGCGCAGCCGTGGCCGCCAGTCCGCGCCGTCCGCCCGCGCCCACAGCAGCGCCGGCACGACCAGGAACAGTCCCATGAACCACTGGGCGATGAGCGTGGCCACGCCGGAGCCCGTGACGCCCCAGTCGAACCCGAACACGAACAGCACGTCGAGCACGGTGTTGACCACCGCGCCGCACACCGCCGCAGCCAGGGTGATGCGCACCTTCTGCAGGCCTCGGAAGATGCCGTTCGCCGCATACACCAGCATCATGCCGGGCATCCCGAACACCACGGCCTGCAGATAGGCCGTGGCGTTGTCGAGCACGTCGCCGCGCGCGCCCATGGACCAGCACAGCGGTTCGGCGGCCAGGAAGATGACCAATGAGGCCACGGAGCCGATGATAAGGGCCAGCCACAGCCCGTCGATCCCGGCTTCGAGCCCTTCGCGGCGGCGCCCGGCGCCGATGAGGTGGCCGACCTGGCTGGTGGTGCTGTAGGCTAGGAACACGCATAATCCCACCACGGTGAGCAGGATGGTGGAGCCGATCGAGAGTCCTGCCAGCGCCGTGTCCCCGATGTGGCCGACGATGGCCGTGTCGATGAGCACGAACGCGGGTTCGGCGATGAGCTGTCCGAAGGTGGGGACGGCGAGGGCGAGGATCTGGCGGTTGATGGCGCGGGTGTCGGTGGGGTTCGTTTGTGGCATGGGGCGATTGTACAGGAATGGGAATGCTGGGGATAGAGGAGGGGGCGTTCGGTTGCATGTGCTGGATATCCCCGCGAAACGCACATGGAACGGTGTGCGAATACGGAGGCGGATGTGGGTGCTGCGGATGGGATTCCGTCTGCCTTTACCACGATTGGTTCGGATATGCAAATCTCAGTCTCACATCCATTCGGTTATCCCCATGTTATGCACATGGTTATCCCCATATTGTGGATAACCCACCCTGCTATCCACAGAGTTATCCCCAAAATGTGGATAACTCACGTTTTTCTATCCACATTGCAGAGTCCGAGCGTGTCGCCTTGCCGAACATTCCACGAATGTCATGTGAATAGTGACGTGGAAGAATGAGAAACATTGGTATAGTGCCTGTGGTCATGTGAGGTGCCGCACACAGGCGTTGAACAAGATGCCGACGAGCGCCGGACGGGCATCTAAGAGCAGAGGGACGGTGGAGATTAGGCCCTGGGGCGTCGCCTCGAAGTGTATGGGGCGTTGCCGGATACCGAGCTACCGATTGAGCGTCGGTTGTTACATGTTCCTGTGCGATTATGACATCGGCGGCATCATGTGTGGTTTTGGAGGCCTATGATACGGAGAGAAGCCTGAGTTGTGGGGAGCATGACGCACGTCGGCGACCGGTGTGACCGACATGGTCGCCGCGGCATGGCGTGACGAGGGGAAGGGAAGCCATGTTGGTGGCGATTGTGGACGACGATCGGTTGCAGGCTGAGGAATTGGCCTGGATGGTTCGGAGCTCGCCATTGCTGTGCCGGATTTCGTCGGAGTCGTCAAACCATGTATCCGCTGTCCATGCGTCGGGCGGATATTCTGACGCGTTGCCCGTCGTTGGAGAAACTGGCGGTGACATGTCATCGGACGGCGTGGACGTTTGCTGTTTCGATTCCTTGGAAGCCTTCGAACGGTTCTGTCGTGACGGTGAGCGTAACGTTGACATCGTGTTCATGGACATTCGCTTCGGCGAGTCCGCTGAGGCGGAGGGTATCGCGGCAGTGGCTCGATTGTTTCCGCGGGGCAGCGCGACGCAGGTCATCTATGTCACCGGATACGGCGACTGCCACTCCAAGGTGTATGCGACGCAGCATGTCGGATTTCTAATGAAACCGGTTGTACAGAAAGCTGTGGATGAGGCGGTGGGCGAGGCGCTTCGGCGACGTGCCGAGTCGTCTGAACGTCCGGTGCTCGTTGCGTCTGGCGGCGACGTGCGCGTCGTGTTACCGCGCAATGTGATGTGGGCGGAGAGCCACCGCCGATTGTTATGCATCCACACCCGCTACGGTGATGTGGAAACATACCTCAAACTCGCCCGGTTCGCCGAGATGCTCCCTGATCGCTTTGTCCACTGTCACCAAAGCTTCCTGGTGAATCTTGATTATGTGACGGCATGGAACAACGACCGGTTTGTACTCGCCGATGGCAGGGCGATTCCGATCAGTCAGCGTCGTCGGGCCGTGGCGAAGGCGGCGGTGTTGGCGTACGCGCGCACGGTGCGATGACTGCGGGAGCAATGGTGGAGGCCTATGTCGCCGGGCCGATGGTCGGTGACGTGGCGGCCGTACTGGTTGCCGTCGCACGTTTCCATGTGCAGAACCATGCGATGCGTTCCCGTGCGCCGGTCGCATTGATGTGTGTGCAGTCGGTCCTGTTGTTCGTGATGATGCTCATGCGTCCCGAAACCGGACTTGTCGAAAACGGTGTGGCGGTTCGCGTTCTGCGCTTGGTGGTCTTGCCTGTCGTGATATACGTCATACTGCCTTTTGCCCTCTATACGGGCGGTGTCGTGGAACGCATGCTTGCCGTATGCGCCACGACGCTGGCATTCTGTACGACGGCGTTCGCCGCGGTCGGTCTGGCATCGTTGCGGGCACATCTGTTGGGGGCGCCGCCGCTTGTCTTGACGACTGTGCCGTTGGCCGAGGTTCTGTCGGGCGTCAGCGTGTTGCCGGGTTCGATGCGTACGGCGCGGGCCTATGCGATAGGTGCCATGGTCGTTGAGATTGGCCTGACGTTGTTGCTCGAATTGATGGTATCGGAACGGGCGCGTCGGTATTATGCGCATGCGGACTTCCTGCGCAACGACCGGTTCCTGTTGTTCTCCTTGTTTCAGTTCGCGATTCTCGGCGTGTCCCTGACGATGGCCGTGTCGGTGTTTGCGGATGGACGGCAGTATCTGTTTGGTGCGGCCGGCCTGGGGGTGGTTTGCCTGTTCGTGGACGTTGTGCTGTTTCGGTCAATGGAGCGCGAATATCGGGCACGTCTGGATCGGGAAGCCTCGCAATTGCTGCAACGGGAATTGGACGAGTGCCTGCTGCAGTATGGCGAAGTCGCAGGGTATGTGGAGTCGGTGGCGCGACGGAATCATGATATCCGCAACCAGTTGGCCGTTGTATCCGCGTTGGCGCGGCGTGGCGAGTTCGATGCGGCGACTCGGCATCTGGAGTCGGTGGCGGCGTTTGGCCGGCAGATGCATGGTGACGATCGCGCGACTTCGGGGCGGCGGCGATGACGACCGCCGTTATGATTGCCGCCGCTGTTGCTGACGGTCTTGCATTCGCATTGCTGCTGTTCTCATCGGTACGTCTGATTGGCGGTCTGGAAGGCACGACGGTTGGTAGGCGTGCCGTGAACATGCTGTATCCGTTGAGCCAGATGGCGTTCATCGGATACAACATGGTCTCGCTTCATCTGGGCGGTGATGTCCGGTACCGGGTGCCCTACGCGTTGCTGCTGGCCGCATTCGCCGTGCTGTGCGCGATGGGGGATGTCGCGCTGTTCCGCAACTTGGCGGAGGCCGAGAGGGCGTTGCTGTACCGGGAGCGACGGGTGCGACTCGAACAGCAGTTGCACGCCCAGCGTCGGCATCTCCGGATGCTGCGCCGTGAGCTGGACAAGGCGATGGCCGTGGACGAGGTGATCGAGACGCGTCTGGCCGAAGCGCGTACCGCTTTGGCATGCCGGGATGCGGACGCGGTGTACGCATGGTGCGCGGATTTATCGGCGCGGTTGCCGCGGTGTCGTGCGTTCTGCCGGCACAAGGCTGTCGACGCGTTGTGCGCGACAATCATACCGGCGTTGCGCCGCGACGGTGTCGCCTGCGACCTCGATATCGATCTGGACGATGACTGCCCACTGTCGAGCGCCGAACTGTGCGCGTTGTTTGCGAACCTGCTCGACAATGCCGGCACGGCGTGCCTCGCGCTACCGCGCGATCGGCGGTGGATGACGTTGCGTGCGCATGTCGTACTCGGTTGCTTGGTCATTGAGGCCAGCAACGCCGCGGCCTCGCCGCCGCGTCGCAGCTTCCGCGAGGACGCCGCCGCGCATGGTTGTCGGTTCGGCTCGCACGGATGGGGCCTGTCGATTATCCGCGGCATCGCAGAACGGCACGGTGGCACGTTCGATGTGTCGCACGTTGTCTTGTCTGGTGATGGGCCGAAATTCATCGCGAGGGTGGTTGTGCCCTGTCCGGCGCAATCGGTTATGACGTGAACCTTACGCGTTGTGACAAGGGCGGCCTGTCCTCGGGCCTTTGCCGATACATTCCACCGTGTATGTGATTGCTGATTCGCAAGGGAGAAGAAATATGGGAAGAAAGCGCGTATTCGGCATAGGTGTGGTGGCCGTTGCCATGATGTTGGGAGGATTGTCCGTTGCTCCCATTGCAGTTGCCGATGAGACCGCGACGTCGGACGTCGTGGCGTCGGAGGTCGCTGTACGGGCCGAAAATGATGAATTCCGTTTGGATTTCGCCACTCCGAACGTGGATCCGCAGGCAATGCTGCCTGGGATGATGGTCTGGATGACCGCGCATATTAATCCAATTGCTGCTTCGGAAGGGGACTGGAGCATCTATCTGTACCCGAAAGCCGGCGGTCCGTGGCGGCAACTGGCCGAAGTGGATCTTGATTCGAACGGCGACTGGAACGGGGAAACAGGTGGTCGTGTCATCATTCCTACTGATTTGGCTCCGGGCGAATATGTGCTGCAGCTGGCGATTCCAAATACTGGGGGATACACGGATGGCAATCAGGAGATTACTGTGCTGGAGCCGCCCACCCCGATTATGGGGGTTCATACGCGTTTGAACACGACTCCCTTCGTTATGGCAGGTAATCTCATACCGAATGGTTTCTACACGCTGCAGTGGCTTGATGCCGATAATGATGTTGTAGCCTCGGAGGAGCACGTTCAGGCCGACAATGATGGTCTGATTATGCGTGACTTCGCGCCGCTTGCCGGACGCACGGGAACGTACGCCTTCGCGGTGTACCGCGAAGGTTTCGACGCTCCTGCGGGTTCCGTTTCGTTCACGCTCGCGAATGGTGCTCCATTGATGCCGAGTATCGAGGGTGCGGGGGACTCCACTGGCGATACCTCCGGTGAAGGAGTTTCGACTGCGGCACAGGGTGATGAGTTTACCATTACGGGTAAGGGAACCGAGCCGAACACCACGTATTGGCTGTGGTTGCACTCGGAGCCGGTGCTGTTGGGGGCTGTGGTGACCGACACCAGCGGCGCATTCAATACCACGGTGAAGATTCCGGCTGACACCACACCTGGTAATCACAACATCTATCTGACGGTCGATAAAGAGGGCTATACTCCCGTCGCCGAGCTCGACCTCGAAGTGACCCCTGCTAAGAGCGGGGATACCTCTGCTCAGCCGGAGACCAAGCCTTCCGATCAGAGCGGGGACGCTCATACTCGGTCGGAGGCCACGCCTTCTGACGGCGAGAAGAAGGCTTTGCCCGATACCGGTGCCGGTATCGTCGTGGTCTTGGGCGTGTTGGTTGTGTCTGCCGTGATTGGTGTCGGGTTCCATCTTGCCCGTCGTACAGTCCGTTGATGCGGAATAGGACATACGGCATTACATTGATTGAGGCGGTTCTGATTCGTGTCGGGGCCGCCTCGCGCGTAGAGTGCAAGGCACGCTTGTTTCGATAAATATAAGTCATAGTTTACATTACGACTTTTGTTTTGAATAATGTAGAATATATTTCATGTTTGAAAACGTATTGACGTATCCCCGGCCCCGACTGTTGGAATCCCTCGTCGCCCATATGGGCACTGACGAGGTCAAGGTGCTGACGGGTGTCCGCCGGTGCGGCAAGTCGACGTTGCTGCGTATGTTCGCCGACCGTCTGAGGGCAAACGGCATCGCCGAATCCAATCTGTTCTTCAAACAGCTCGATGCCGCGGGGCTGCCCTTCGACTACGCCGCGCGAGACCTGTACGAGGAACTGTCTGCGGCGTATCGTGCGGCAGACAAGAACGGTACGTTCGTCATCCTGCTGGACGAGGTGCAGGAGGTGGCGGGATGGGAGAAGGTCGTCCGTCGTTTCCAGACGCAGCCGGATACCGACATCTATTTGACCGGATCGAACGCGATGCTGCTGTCCGGCGAACTGGCCACCTACATCGCCGGCCGGTATGTGGAGATACCGGTCTACCCGTTCTCATTCGAGGAATACGTATCATGCCGTGCCTTGCAGGACGAATCGTCGGATTCGCCCGACGTGCTGCTGGCCGACTACATGCGGTACGGCGGCATGCCGGCGCTGCTTGCCATGGGGCCGGCAGACGAATCGCGCGCCGCGGAGGTTCTGGACGCCATATTCAATACCATCGTCGTCAAGGACGTGGCGAGCAGGTATGGTATCCGTGATCTCGCGACGTTCGACAAGATCGCGCGGTATCTGTTCGCGACATCCGGGAACCTGTTCTCGGTGCGCAGAATCGTCAACACGTTGAAATCATCCGGCGTCGTCATCAGCCCGCAGACGCTGGACGAGCAGATCAGGATGCTGGAGCAGGCGTTCGTGATCTATGCGGCGGAACAATCCGGGCTGAGAGGCAAACAGATCCTCCGTCCCCAACGCAAGTATTATCCGGTTGACAACGGGTTCAGGAATTATGCCCTGGGCTTCGCGGGCGTCGATGCCGGATTCCAACTGGAGGGCATCGTATACATGGAACTGCTGCGTCGCGGATGGACGGTTCACGTCGGTGCGCTGCCCACGGGAGAGGTCGATTTCGTCGCGAGGCGAGGCTCGGCGATGCGGTATGTTCAGGTCACCGCGTCGATGGCCGACGAAGCCACACGCGAGCGCGAACTGGCGCCGCTGCGCGCGGTCGGTGACTCTTTCCCGAAGGTCGTCGTGACGCTCGAACCCTACGGCGTCGGTACCACACAGGACGGCATTACCGTCATCCGGGCCGTCGACTGGTTGCTGGACGTCGATGGGGACATGGGTGATCGGTAGATATCTACCGGCTTTCGAGCCTGCATCTATACTCGAACGTATGGTTGATGGAAACAGTTGGGATGAGTCCCGTTCGGGCGGGAACGGCCGTGGTTCGCGCGGCGCGGACGGCTACGCCGGTGACGCGTCGTATACGTCCGGCGCCTCCGGTGCGTCGTCGCGTGACGTGATCTTCGACCGTGTGCCCCCGCACGATGATGACGCCGAGATGGCCGTGCTGGGCGGCATGCTGATGAGCAAGGACGCCATCGGCGAGGTCTCGCAGATGATCGACGTCACCGATTTCTATCAGCCGAAGCATCAGACCATCTATGAGGCCATCATCACGTTGTTCTCCGGCTCGCAGCCGGTGGACGTGGTGCTGGTGGCCAACGAGCTGCTCAAAGCCGGCGACCTGGAGAAGGTCGGCGGCGCTGACTACCTGCACAGTCTGGTGGCCTCGGTGCCGACCGCCGCGAACGCCACGTTCTACGCCGAGATCGTGCACCAGCGCGCGATCCTGCGCAACGTGATCGCCACCGGCACCAAGATCGCCCAGCTCGGGTATTCGGCGGAGGGCTCCCAGGCCGAGGACGTGGTGAACCTGGCCCAATCCGAGGTCTACGAGATGAGCGTGGGTCGTGTGCGGCAGGATTACGCGCCGCTCGGCGATGCCGTCAAGGACACGCTGGAGATGCTGGACAATCTCCAGCAGGGCAATGTGGAACGCGGTGTGCCCACGGGCTTCCGCGACATCGACGACGTGACGCAGGGCCTGCAGCCCGGCCAGATGATCGTGGTCGCCGGCCGCCCGGCCATGGGCAAGTCCACGCTCGGCATCGACTTCGCCCGTGCCGCCTCGCTGCACCACGGCCTGACCTCCATCGTGTTCAGCCTGGAGATGAGCAAGACGGAACTGGCGCAGCGCATCATCTCCGCCGAAACGGACATCCCGCTGGTCGCGCTGCGCCGCGCCGACGACATCACGCCGGAACGGTGGAACACGTTGAACAAGTTCTGGAACCGCATGCAGAACGCGCCGCTGTTCATCGACGACAGCCCGAACATGAGCCTGATGGAGATCCGTGCCAAATGCCGGCGGCTCAAGCAGACCAACGACCTGAAACTCGTGGTCATCGACTACCTGCAGCTGATGACCTCGGGCAAACGTGTGGAAAGCCGCCAGCAGGAGGTCTCCGAATTCTCCCGTGCGCTGAAGCTGCTCGCCAAGGAGCTTGAGGTGCCGGTTGTGGCGCTTTCCCAGCTCAACCGCGGACCCGAGATGCGCAACGACAAGAAGCCGCAGCTGTCCGACCTTCGCGAATCCGGCTCGATTGAGCAGGACGCCGATGTGGTATTCCTCGTGCACCGCCCCGACTTCTATGACAAGGAGGACCGTCCGGGCGAGGCCGACATCATCATGGCCAAGCACCGTAACGGTCCGACCGATACCTTCCATCTGGCATTCCTCGGCGCGACCTCGAAGTTCAAGGACATGCCGCAGGATTACAACAATCAGGGGGTGTGATGATGGCATCGCGGAATACGACAGTTCAGGAGCCGGCGGACGCGCGGCGGTCGTCCGCCGTGCGGCAGCCGGCCGCCGAGAACCAGACAACCGTCATGGAGGCGTCGCCTGTGGGCGCGAAGACTCGCCGCCCTTGGTACGCCTTCGCCACCCCGCTGATCGGCAAGGCCGTGCGCAAGGCGGCGCGGCTCGCGCACTCCGGCGGCAGCGCCTTCCCCGGCAAGATCGCCGAAACCATCGACCCCGGTTTCCTGGCGCGCACGCTCGGCCAACTGCCGCTCGGCGTGGTGCTGGTCTCCGGCACCAACGGCAAAACCACCACCACGCGCATGGTGGCCAGCGTGTTGGAGAACCTCGGCCTGAAGGTGTTCACCAATCCGACCGGCTCGAACTTCACCCGCGGCGTGGTCTCGGCCCTGCTGGACCGGGTCACGCTCGGCGGCCGGCTGGACGCCGACATCGCCGTGCTCGAACTCGACGAGGCCTACGCCGTGCACTTCGTGCGCCAGGTCAAGCCGCGCTACTGCCTGCTGCTCAACGTCATGCGCGACCAGCTCGACCGCTTCGGCGAGATCGACAACACCGCCCGCCTGCTCAGCAGCGTGGCCGAAGCCACCACCGGCACCGTGGTGCTCAACCGCGAGGACCCGCGCATCGCCGCGCTCGCCGATGTGGCGCCCGCCACGGCTTCGGTCCGCTACTTCGGACTGGACGCCTCGTTGCGCTCGTTCTTCCCCTCCGACGACGACATGGCCACCACGGTGAGCCTGCCGGGACTTGGAACCGCCGCCGAGCACATGGAGTCCGGCCAGGCATCCGCCGCCGCATCCGACGGCTCGGACGCCGCCGACAAGGCCGGCCAATCCTGCCCTGACGGGGATTCCGACGCCGGTGGACGTACTCCCGAAGCGCTTCCCGCCGATGTCACGCTGATGGCTGTCGGCGACCATCAGGCCACGTTCCGCATCGACGGCATCGGCCTGACCACGCCGGTCCGGCTCGAAGGCGTCTACAACCTGTACAACGCCGCGGCCGCACTCGCCGTGGTGCGTGCCGTGCTGACGGATATCCGCCGCGGCACGATCGGAACGCCCGGGGAGGAATCTACGGGCGCGCCGGATACTGACGCATCCGCCGCACGCATGGCATTGGTCGCACAGTCGGATACCGACGCCTTGCTGGCGGCACTATCCACGGTCACCCCCGCGTTCGGCCGCGGGGAATCGATCGATGTGAACGGTTCCACGGTGGAACTGCTGCTGGTCAAGAACCCGATGGGCTTCCGCCTGTCGCTGGCGTCGTTCCCATCCGAAGGACATGACACGATGATCTGCATCAACGACGAATACGCCGATGGCCGTGATATGAGCTGGCTGTGGGACGTGGACTTCACCAGCCTGCGCGGCACCGGCGTGGCGATGGTCTCCGGCGTGCGCGCGTGGGATATGGCGCTGCGCCTCGAATACGACCAGGTGCCGGTCGCCGAGGTCGATACGGAACTGGATAAGGCCGTCGAACGGTTCGTGACCGCCAATCCGGGCACGCCGAAGCACATCTACTGCACATACACCGCCATGCTCGCCGTGCGTGCACGGCTTGGCCGCATGACCGAAGTCGCCGATGCCGGCGTGGGACGTTAAGGAGCGACGATGAGCGAAACCAACGAGACCAATGGGGTTGCCGGCGTCATCGACGTCGTCTCCCTGTATCCCAAGGATATGAACATCTATGGCGACTCCGGCAACGTACTCACCGTCGCCAGGCGGCTCGCGCTGTACGGGTATGCGCCGCGCATCCACGAGATCAACCAGGGCGACCCGTGGCCGGAGCACGTGGACATGATCCTCGGCGGCGGCGGACAGGACACCGGGCAGAAGAAGATCATCGACGACCTGTTCGCCCGCGCCGACGACCTGCGCCGCTTCGCCGCGGATGGCGTGCCGATGCTGATGATCTGCGGCCTGTACCAGCTGTTCGGCCATTACTTCGAGACAATCGACGGCACCCGGCTCGACGGCATCGGCATCATCGGCGCCCACACCATCGGGCGCGACGTGCGCATGATCGGCAACCTCGTCGAACATTCCGCGCACTTCGGCGACATCATCGGCTACGAGAACCATTCCGGGCAGACCTTCCTCGATCCGGGCGTCGAACCGCTGGGCCGTGTGGACCATGACGGCACCGGCAACAACGGCGAGGACCGCACCGAGGGCGCTCGCGTCAACAACGTCATCGGCACCTACATGCACGGTTCGTTGCTGCCCAAGAACCCGGCCATTGCGGATTTCCTCATCCGCGCGGCCGCGGAACGGCGTTACGGCGCATTCGAACCGCGACAGAGCAAGGACCGGGTCGCCGAACTCGCGTGCATCGACGGAATCGCCGCCAAAGCCAGGGCCGTGGCCGCCGGCAGGCCGCGGTAAGCGTTCCGTCGGACAGTGTTGTTTCCTCATCCCCTGCACGGGTATGCGGAAAAGTGTTGCATAACACACTTTTTCCGATAAGGGATGGCTTGACGCCACTGTGCCGTTTTTCGATATCGTCCCTCGAATGTTGAACCGGCATGAAGTGCGGGGTGCGGTAGAGTGGAACCACATCCGTTCAAAGGAGGACACGATGGCTGATTTCGATTTCGGTGAAGGCCTGCGCAAGGTGTTTCTGGCGGGCGTCGGCGCCCTGGCCACCACGGTGGAGAAGGGTCAGGAAATCGTTGACGATCTGGTCAAGAAGGGCGAGCTGACCGTTGAGCAGGGCAAGGCCCTGAACACCGAGCTCAAGCGCAAGGCCGAAGAGGTCAAGGAAGAGCACGAGGCCAAGGCCGATCAGGCCGAGTAAGGCTCTTCCACCTATGACCGTCCGGTGTCGCGCAAGCGCATCGGACGGTTGCTGATGCCGCAATGAGCAACGAATCCCCATCCCCCAAGACCGGTCGGCAGCCATCGGGCGCAACAAAGCGGCCTGACGCTTCAGCGTCGAATACGCCGACATCGAATATCTCCACGTCGGATACCGCCGCACCGGACATCTCCACGTCGGACACCCCTACATCGGCGTTTCCATACACGCATGGCCGCCAGTACGCTCCCGGCACCCCCGACGCGGAAGTGGCCGAACTCATCGGCCTGTTCGGCTCCCGCCGCAACGACGCATTCGCCGCGCGGTACCATCTGACACGGCGCAACAAACTCAAACGACTCTGGCAGATCGCCCGCATCGCCAACCAATTCGACGTCATCCACGGCCTGACCCCGGTCAAGATGCGGCTTATGCTGGAGGCGCTCGGCCCCACCTTCGTCAAGGTCGGGCAGATCCTCTCGATGCGCTCCGAGATCCTGCCGCAGGCGTTCTGCGACGAATTGGCGAAACTGCGCGCCGACGCCGACCCGATGCCGTACCAGACCGTCCTGGAGACGCTGTCCTCGGAATACGGACGCCCCATCGGCGAGATCTTCGAGCACATCGACCCCACCCCGCTGGGCTCCGCATCGCTGGCCCAGGTGCATCGGGCCACGCTGCTCACCGGCGAGGACGTGGCCGTCAAGGTGCAACGCCCCGGTGTGCGTGAGACCATGGCCCAGGACGTATCCATCATGCGTTCGATCGCCCGTCTGGCCACCCGGGTCATGCCCAGTGCGCAGGTGGTGGATCTGGGCGGTGTGGTCGAGGAGCTCTGGGATACCTTCGAATCCGAGACGGACTTCCTCGTGGAGGCCCGCAATCTGGCTGAGTTCAAACGCTTCTGCCAGCCCTACGTCTACATGGACTGCCCGAAACCCTACATGGATCTGTGCACCGAGCATGTGGTGGTGATGGACTATGTGGAGGGCATCTCCGTCTCGCACCCCGAACAGCTGATCGCCGCCGGATACGACCTTAAGGAGATCGGCACCAAGCTCGTCGACAACTACGCCACCCAGGTGCTCGACGACGGCTTCTTCCACGCCGATCCGCACCCCGGCAACATCATCATCGCCGGCGGGCAGATCGTCCTGATCGACCTGGGCATGACCGGCCGGCTCAACGCCAAAACCCGTTCGGTGCTCAAGCAGATGATCTTCGCCGTGGCCAAGCAGGACTCGCCGGCGCTCGCCGACGGCCTGCTGCGATTCGCCGGCACCGAGTCCGATGCGGCCGACTATCCGGCGCTGCTGGCCGATCTGGACACCATTGTGGCCGAATACGGCACCGTGGACCTGAAGGACCTGGACCTGGCCTCGTTCGTGACCGCGCTGACCCAGCTGGCGCAGCGGCACGGCATCGAGGTGCCGAGCACGGTGACCACGGTGGCCCGCGCGCTGGTCACGCTGGAGGGGCTGCTGGACGAGTTCATCCCCGACGTGAACATGATCGAGATCATCTCGGAGCACATCGCCACGTCGAAGCCCCTGGACCGCGCAGCCGCGGATGAGGTCAAGTCGTTGGGCGTCGAGGCGCATGCGGCGCTGCACGGCCTGCTCGGCGCGCTGTGTGAGACCAAGGTGGCGGCGCGCATGCTCACGCGCGGCCAGCTGCGGGTGAATATGGAGCTGGCCGGCGCCGAGGAGCCGATGCGCATGCTCTCCGAGATGGTCAACCGACTGACGATGGCGCTGATCGTGGTCGGTCTGTATGTGGGCTCGTCGATCGTGTATTTCGCCGGTGTACCGCCGATCGTGTTCGGCATCCCCGTGGTCGGGTTCATGGGCTACGTGGTGGCGTTCGTGCTGTCCGCGTGGATCGTCTTCGACATCTACTTCAAGGGCCGTCGTTCCAAGAGGCGCTGAGGCGCGTGCGAGTGGGAGCTACGATTCGGGCTCGTGCGTCAACCGCACCGCTCCGTAAACGTGGTACTGCCCCCCGCATTCCCCGATGATCCGCGCTACCATGGCGGCATGAAGCTGATTAAGGCATGGACTGGCGACTTGGATGGGGCATACGAACTGTTCGGCAAATTCCAAGCGGACGAGCATGGGTTCGTCAACGATGCGTATGGCCTGAGTCGCGACGAATTCGCCCAATACATGCGCAAGGTCGAGGATATGCACGCCGGCCGCAATCTCCCGGAGGGGTACGTGCCCGCCACCAAGTACATCCTGGTGAACGACAGCGGGGACTATGTGGGCATCTTCAACCTGCGGCACCGTCCCAACGATCGTCTGCGCGAAGGCGCGGGGCATATCGGCTACGGTATCGCGCCCGAGTATCGTGGGCGCGGCTACGCCACCGCCGGACTGCGCATGATTCTCGTGACGGCCTTGGCCGAGTACGGCATCAAGGAGGCGTACCTGTCCGTGAACAAGGACAATCCCGCGTCGCTTGCCGTGCAACGGCATCTCGGCGCACGCATCGACCATGACAACGACACCGAATACTTCACCCGCATCCGGATCACGGAGCCTGGTGCCATGCCGGAACCCTGCCGCGACCCCGGCAAAGACGGGGCGTGCGGCTAGTCTCGGTAGCAGTGGACCATCCGACCCGAGGAAGGATCATCATGGCGGAACGTGGGATGTTCGGTAAGGTGCTGTTGGCCGGCGCGGCTGCGGCGGGTGCCGCGGCGTGGGCGATCGCCCCGCGCAGTTTCTCCGACAAGCGCGACAACTATGTGCCGTCGATTCCGGACGTCTGGTACGCGCATCGCGGTCTGCACGACGCCGGTTCCGGCCTGACCGCGCAGTATGCGGCTGAAAGCGGGGAGTACGTGGCCTTGGCGCGCCGGATGGCGATGAAGGCCGGCTACGGTACGCCCGAATGCGTCGGCCCGATCGCCCCGGAGAACTCCCTGGCCGCGTTCGCCGCCGCCTGCGAGGCCGGGTACGGCATCGAGCTCGACATCCAGTTGACGATGGACGGTCAGGTGGTGGTGGCCCACGATGAGACGCTGATGCGTGTGGCGGGCGATCCGCGCCGCATCTGCGATCTGACCTATGACGAGCTGACCCGGATCCCGCTGTATCCCACGCCGTCGCGCCCCGGCTGCGAGCTGGCCGAGCCGGTGCCGAACGCGGTGGAGGCCCCCGGCCTGGTGGTGACCCCGGCCAGGCCGCCGCTGGGGTATTACCAGCATGTGCCGCTGTTCTCGGACGTGCTCAAGGTGGTGGCGGGCCGCGTGCCGCTGATTGTGGAATACAAGATCGATGGCAGTGATTGGACGCCGCGTTGCGAGGAGCTGATGGAGAAGGGCGACGCACTGTTGCAGGCGTATGCGGGTCCGTATGTGGTGGAGTCGTTCCATCCGATGGCGATGCGTTGGTACAGGGAGCATCGTCCGGAGGTGTGCCGCGGCCAGTTGATCGAGCCGCTGCCGTTGGGGCAGACCGACGTGACCTATTGGGCCGCGGGTCGGCTGCTGTTCAACTGGCTGTCCCGTCCGGATTTCGTGGCGTGCGATTGGCGCAGCGGTGGTTCCCCGCAGGTACGCCTGAACCGTGCGTTGGGCGCGGTGCCGGTCTCCTGGACCGTGCGCAGCCGCGACGAGGTGGCCGAATGCGACGCTTGGTTCGATCACCACATCTTCGAGTCGTTCGTCCCCGACGAGCACTGAGCCGTTTTTGTTGCGACCCTGCGACATCGTGACTCTGCGATATCTCATAAAAATGGCGGAATTCCGCCATTTTTTATGGTTGCGTCATAGTCATGATATCGTAGGGTCACAAATGACCCGGGTGTGTTGCGGGTTTGGACGGCGATATTCAGGCGTGTATGTGTTTGAGGCGGGCTCAGCGTAACGGGAGTGTGGAGGCACGCTGGACCACGCGGCAGGGCACGTATTCGATGCCGTGGTGCGGACGTCCCTGGATGGCATCGAGCAGGTTGCGCGCAGCGATGTGGCCGATTTCCTCGGTTTGGTTGGCGATGCTGGTCAGGGTGGGCATGGATCCGAGGGTGAGCACCTGCCAGTCGTCATGTCCGATGACAGCCACGTCCTGCGGCACGGAGAGACCTTCCTGCTGTAGCACGGTAAGGCACCCGCGCGCGATCTGGTCGTTCTGGCAGACCACGCCGTCGAAGTCCACGTGCTGGTCGAGCAGTAGCCGTGTGGCGGCGCGCCCCCAGGCTTCCGACCATTCGTTGAACCTGACAGGTCCGGCGGGCTCCAGATTGGCTGAGTGCAGGGCATCCAGTGCGCCGTGCAGTCGGTCCACGGCCGCATTGAATGTCTCGCTGCCGCCGATGATGGCGATCTTGCGTTTGCCGCAGGACAGCAGGTGTTCGACGGCCAGGCGGCCGGCCTGCACGTTGTCGCAGGTAACGGAGCAATCCTGCGGATCCTCGCTGGGGGCGTAGGCGTAGACGAGCGGTACGTTGGCGGGCACGCGCAACGGCGGGCGAGGGTTGGTTTCCTGCCCGGCGATGAGGATGCCGTCAACGTTGCGGGAGATGAGGAAATCGAGACTGTTGCGTTCGAGTAGGGTGTCGCCGCGCGCGTTGCTGAGCAGCACGGTGTTCGATGAGTTGCCGAGTTCGTCCTCCGCGCCGATCAGGACGGGGATGCTCCATCGGCCGACAAGATCGGAGGTGATGACGCCGATGGAGTTGGTTTTGCCGGTGGCCAGGGATTGGGCGAAGGTGTTGGGCGCGTAATCCAGCCGTTTGGCGATCTCGATGACCTTGGCTCTGGTGGCGTCGCTGACGCGAGGCTGGTTATTCAGGGCCTTCGAAGCTGTGGCGAGTGAGACGCCGGCCTCCGCAGCCACGTCGGCGAGGGTAATCTTGCGATGGATGCGAGCCTCCTCGAGCGTTTCGTCCTTCATTGGCGAATCCCTTCCCAAAAGAAAACTATTGACCTCCATTGTACGGCAGAAAAAACAGAATGCGAAAAGATTTTCGCACGGGGGGGGGGTATTCAAGGAATGTGAGACGTGGAAAAAATAAGAAAATACTTTCGTAATGTACAATTTTCATTTCGTGTGCACACGGGTTCCAGATGTTGTGGGAATGTTGATTTGAGAGCGTTTTTGTGCGATTGCAATGCTGGTTCCTTGGCGGGAATGTAGTGATTGCCGGTGTTCTTGCGGTAACTGCGTGTGAGGGTGTTTGTAAGTGTGTTTGCTTTTGGGGGTTTGACAATGTTGCGAAAGCGATTTTGCAAAAAAGAAAAAAGGGCGTATAGTGAGAAAAGCCTTTCGCGATAACCGAAGACACGCGCAGCGGCGTGCCGGGTGTCGCGGACGGCGGAATGGCGGAACTTCCGCCTCCGTCTCTCACTGTTGAGCGGTAACTACAAGAGAAAGAAGCGAACATGGTGTCTTTCAATAAGGTGACGAGAACGCTTGCCGGCATCGCAGCCGCCGCGCTCCTGGTGCCGCTGGCCGCCTGCGGTGGCGGCAACGGCGGCAACGCCGCGGCCCCGGCCGACATCCCCGCCGAAGGCACGGATGACGGCACCGAGATCACCCTGTGGACCCGTTCCCCGCTGGAGCGTCAGGCCCAGGCCGTGGTCGAGGCGTACAACGCCAGCCATGAGAACCAGGTCAAGCTGGAGATCATCCCGAACGACGATATGGAAGGCCGCGTCGGCGGCGCCTCTCAGACCGACTCCCTGCCCGACATCCTGGCCGGTGACGTCGTGCGCATCCCGTACTGGGCTTCCGAAGGCATCTTCGCCGACATCACCGAGCAGATCGACGGTCTGGATAATCTCGACGACCTGCAGCAGGGCCACATCGAGGCGGGCACCGTGGACGGCGCCAAGTACACGCTGCCGTTCATCACCGACGTCTCCGTGTGGGTGTGGAACAAGGATCTGTACGAGCAGGCCGGCCTCGATCCGGAGCAGGGCCCGACCGACATCGAGTCCTTCACCGAGCAGGCCAAGGCAGTGGCCGCCCTCAACCAGGACGGCGTGGCCGGTTCCTACCTGGCCGGTCAGTCCGGCGGCGCGCTCGCCTTCAAGCTGTTCCCGTCCGTGTGGGCGGATGGCGAGACCGTCATGAACGAGGATGGCACCGCCGCCACGCTGGACAACGACTCCTTCAAGGCCGTGCTCGACTCCTACCGTGAGCTCGCCAACACCGAGAACGGCCTGGGTGCAGGCTCCAAGGAGGAGACCGGCGCCACCTGGACCGCGCCGTTCGCCAACGGCGTCATCGGCGTCATGCCCTACCCGAACACCTCGCTCAACGACATCTTCGACGCTGAGGCCTCGGGCGGCTTCGAGGTCGGTGTGACCCCGATCGCCGGCACCTCGGGCAACACCTCCACCTTCCTGGGTGGCGACGCGATGGGCATCTCCAAGGACTGCAAGAACGTGGCCCAGGCATGGAACTTCCTGCACTGGCTGATGCAGTCCGACACGCAGGCCGAGGTCTTCGCCGCCAACGGCTACACCGCGTCGAACATCGAGACGCTGAAGACCGCCTACGAGGATGCCGATCCGCGCATCCAGACCATCAACTCCACCATCATCGACGGCAACGGCCAGACTCCGAAGTCGGCCGCCTTCAACGAGGCCTTCAACGCCGCCGGTTCCCCCTATCAGCTGCTGATCCAGAACTACGTCTGGGGTGCTGGCGACAGCCTTGAGGCTGACAACCAGGCCGTCACCGACGTGCTGGCCCAGTGATTCGAACCGGTCGGCCCTTATGGGCCGGCCGGTCCTCCGGACTTCTTCCGTTCTCCTTTCCTTGGCGCCGCCACCGTGCGGCGGCGCCGCTTCCTATTCCGCCCTGAAGTGTGTCATGGACGGCCTGATTACTGGTAATCGGGACGTCAATGAGGGATTTCATTGGCGAATCCCGAGCAATCAATCATGATGAGGAGAGAATATGACTAGTGTCTCCAAACATGCCCCGTCGTCGACGGCGAGGAAGTCGAAGGCCAAGGCTGATGCGACTCGACGGGGCCTGCTGTACGCATTGCCTGATTGGGTGATGATTGTTGCGTTGTTCTTCGTGCCCATCGTGTTGCTGGTCGTTATGGCCTGCTCCCGTTGGAGCCTGATGGGCGGCAACCGCGGCTGGAACTTCCCCGAGAACTTCATCGAGGTGTTCAGCCATCCGTTGCTGGGACAGTCCATCGTGTTCACGCTGGAATACACGGTCATCGTGACAATCTTCCTGCTGGTGCTGGGTTTGGGGCTGGCGCTGATCGTGCAGGAATCCAGTAGGTGGAACAACGTGCTGCGCACCTGCTTCCTACTGCCGAGCGCCACCGGTCTGGCCTCCGCCTCCCTGCTGTTCTATGCGTTGTACTCCCCGCAGGTCGGCCCGGTGACCAAGATTCTGGGCTTCTTCGGGCTGATTGAGGACGGCGGCTCGGTGCTCGCCACCGGCCAGTCCGCGCTGTGGGCCACGATCATCGTGATCGTCTGGCGCTTCTCCGGCTACTACATGCTGCTGATGATGATCGGCCTGCAGTCCATCCCGGGCGAGCTGTACGAGGCGGCCCGCATGGACGGTGCCAGCACCTGGCGCATCTTCCGCTCGGTCACCCTGCCGCTGATGAAGCCGACGATCGTGATGTGTCTGGTGTACTGCGTCACCGGCTCGATCCTGGCCTTCGACCAGTTCTTCATCCTGACCAAGGGCGGCCCGAACAACGCCACGATGACCGTGGTGGAGCTCATCTACAACTTCGCCTTCGACTCCAAGAAGGACCTCGGCATGGCCGCGGCGCTCTCGCTGATCGTGCTCGTGGCCCTGGTCATCATCAACTCCATCCAGATGCGCGGCATGCGCGACAACACCAAGTAAGGAGGCACTGATCATGACTACTCCGTTGTGGAAGCGCGTCATTGGACGTATCCTGCAGGCCATCCTAGCCCTCATCTTCATCGCGCCGCTGATCTGGGTCATCGTCAGCTCGTTCAGCCCGCAGCCCGGTTCGGCCCAGACCGACGGATGGGGCATCAACAACTACGTCACGTTGTTCAACTATCAGGCCGGTTTGCCGGTCTACCTGTTCAACTCCGTGGTCATCTCGCTGATCACCATCGTGCTGTCCGTAGTGGTCTGCACGATGGCCGGCTACTCGTTCTCTCGGTTCCAGTATCCGGGCCGTAACCTGGGCTTCATGGTCACGCTGTCCATCCTGATGGTGCCGTACGCCTCGCTGCTGATCCCGCTGATGGTGTGGTACAGCCAAATCGGCCTGAACAACACGCTGGTCGGCATCGGTCTGGTCATCACGCTGTTCCAGCTGCCGATGTCCACGTTCATCATGCGCAACGCCTTCGATGCCATCCCCAAGGAGCTTGAGGAGGCCGCCATGGTGGACGGCTGCAACTCCCTGCAGGCGCTGATCCGCGTGCTGGTGCCGGTCGTCAAACCCTCGATGGTCACCGTCGGCCTGCTGGCCTTCCTGGAGGCCTGGAACAACTTCATGATCCCGCTGTACCTCGCCGGCTCGGACAACACCCCGCTGCCGTTGGCCATGGTCAACATGCGCCAGCAGACGATGGGCGTCATCGACTACGGCGCCACCGAAGCGGGCGTCGTGGTGCTGATGATCCCGGCCGCGATCCTGTTCCTGGCCCTGCAGAAGTACTACGTCAAGGGCTTCACCGCAGGCGCGGTCAAGGGCTGATCGGCGGAAACTCGCAACCAAACAACCAAACATAACGTACCCTTCTCCTTTCCTCCCAATGCCATGGCCGGCCGTGTGCGCCCGTGCGTCCGGGTTCGCACGGTCGGCCATGATATTGCCTTCGCATGGGTGTGCGCGGCGGGGAAGGGGTAGGAAGCAACGAAACGGAAAGTAACTCATCATGAATGCCACAAACGCAAATCCCGAGGGTGCGGGCACCGAGGCCCGGCTTCCCGACGTCGAGATTACCTCGGCGTTCTGGCGGCGGTACATCGACCTGGTTATCGATAAGGTGCTGCCTTATCAGTGGTCGGTTCTCAACGGCGAGCGCGAGGTTGATCTGCCGCCGGATCCGGGCGGCAATCCGGTTGATGCCTATGACAAGCTCAACCATTCGATCCGCAACCTGAGGGTGGCCGCCGGCGAGGAGGACGCGCCGTTCCGCGGCATGCCGTTCCAGGATTCTGACGTCTACAAGTGGCTGGAAGCCGTGGCCTACGCGCTGCATCACCGCAGCGATCCGGAGCTGCGCCGTCTGGCGGACGGCGTGGTGGATCTCATCGCTCGCGCCCAGCGTGAGGACGGCTACCTGGACACGTTCTTCCAAATCAAGGAGCATGATCGCGTCTTCAAACGCATCCAACAGTCGCATGAGCTGTATGTGATGGGCCATTACATCGAGGCGGCCGTGGCTTATTGGCAGGCCACCGGCAATGAGAAGGCGCTCGGCGTCGCCAAGCGGATGGCCGCGTGCATCGAGGAGAATTTCGGCGATGGCGAGACACAGATTCATGGGGCCGATGGCCACCCGGAGATCGAGCTTGCGCTCGCCTGCCTGGCCGAGGCCACCGGTGAGGAGCGGTACGCCGCGATGGGCCGATGGTTCCTCAACGTCCGAGGGCAGGATCCGGACTTCTATGATGAGCAGAACCGCGCCGATGGCTGGGATCGTGACTTCTTTGCGGTGATTCGCGATTTCCCTCGCACCTATTATCAGGCGGCCGAGCCAATCGCCGATCAGCGTGATGCGGACGGCCATGCCGTGCGCGTGACCTATCTGTGTACCGGTCTGGCGCATATCGCACGTCTGACGGGCGACGCCTCGCTCGCCGAATCCGCCGAGCGGCTGTGGGATAGCATCGTCCGCCGCCGTATGTACATCACCGGTCAGATCGGCTCCACGCATGTGGGTGAGTCGTTCACCTACGATTACGATCTGCCGAACGACACGATGTACGGCGAGACTTGCGCCTCGGTGGGCATGAGTTTCTTCGCCCGGCAGATGCTGGCCATGAAGGCCCGGGGCGAGTATGGCGACGTGCTGGAGAAGGAGCTGTTCAACGGTACGCTGGCCGGAATGTCGCTGGACGGCACGCACTTCTACTACGTCAACCCGCTGGAGGCCGACCCTGCGGCCTGCAAGGGCACCCCGGACAAGGGCCATGTGCTCACGCACCGCGCCGGCTGGTTCGCCTGCGCCTGCTGCCCGGCGAACCTGGCGCGTCTGATCACCTCGATCGACCGTTACATCTACACGGTTATGGCCGACGGCACGATCCTGGCGCACCAGTTCATCGCCTCGAAGGCCGTGTTCCCGAGTGGCGTGAGGATCGAGCAGGCCGGCGACTACCCGTGGGACGGCGTGATCACGTGGCGCGTGGACAACCCGACGGACCGGGCCGTGCGTTTCGGCGTGCGTATACCCGCTTGGTCGGCCGATTCGTTCGAGCTGCATGTGGACGGCGGGCAGGCCCGCCCTGATGTGGTCGACGGCTTTGCATACGTTGAGGTTCCGGCCGGGGGCGAGGGCTTCGAGGTGCGCCTTGACCTGAACATGGCGGTGCGGTTGGTGCGTTCGTCGAACCGCGTGCGCGAGGATGCCGGCAAAGTGGCGGTGATGCGTGGCCCGTTGGTGTATTGCGCCGAGGAATGCGATAACGCCGGTCCGCTCTGGCTGTATTCGGTGAGTGGCGCGGCGCCGACCGAAGCCGGCTACCGGTTCGAACCGGATCTGCTGGGCGGCGTCGGCGTGGTGACGAAGGTCGCGATACGCGCGCAGGAGGATCCGAAGGACGGTCCGCTCTATCTAAGCGCCGAGGATCGCGGCATCTCCGAGCTTGTCGAGTTGCGAATGGTGCCGTATTACACCTGGGCGAACCGGGACGACGGCCAGATGACGGTCTGGCTGAACCGTTCGTAACTATTGCGCTCGGCTGGTGCTGGGCGGAATGCGACTTGTCCGGCGACCGCGGGGAGAAAACCGCGGCGTCGGGCGGGGCCGGGCGGCCGGAACTGGAGCGGGTCGTCCGGTTGTGAAATGAGAGAACGACGGTCGGTCGGTCCTATGGGCCGGCCGACCGTCGTTGCGTTTCGGATGGCGCGTCCTGCTGTTGATTTCGATGCGCTTCGGTGTCGAAAGTGGGAAATGAGGCAGACACGACGAAAATTGCAAAAAGGCTTTCGCTAGGTATAATTATGTATCACTGCGAATAAGAAAATAGCCTCCAGTAAATCTTTCGCAGTTTTTTCTCTCATTTCGGTCTGATGGCCGTGGTCGGCGTATTGACGGCGGCCGTTGCAATGAAGCAGAGCAGGCGCAAGCCTGAGAGGAGTTCAATCCATGAGTTCACAGATGAGGCCGGGAGGAAGGGCTATCTTCCGTACCGTGCTCACGCGATCGGGAACGGCGCTGATCGCCGGCCTGGTCGCCGCGTCGATGCTGGTTCCGGTATCGACCGCGGCGGCCGCCGACGGTGCGGCGATCGACAACCCGAATTCGGCGATGGGGTATCCCCATTTCTATGGATCCGATGACCCCACCTACCTCAAGTATCTTGAGGAGAACGGGCTGACCTACGATCCGTCGACCAGCTACCTGAAGACCATCTTCGACAAGGACGTGGCCAACGGCGCCGGCACCGACACGGCCCACGACTTCTACATCGACAAGATCCTCTCCCGCACCGGGGCGCAGCCCAACGGCACGGGAGAGAACGAGGCCGGCGAATACCGCTACGAGGGCGCCGACGGCAACGGCTACCTGTTCACCCGCGGTCGCGCGGCGTACATGTACTCGCACACCCCCGGCGCGCTGGGTTTCGTCGGTGACGCCGCCTACTGGGATCAGACCGGCATGGACGGCTTTACCATTACGGTGAGCCTGAACGGCGCGGTGCAGACCATGCGCGAGGATTCGTCCCGCCGCAAGCAGACCCCGAGCTACTTCACCACCGTGTTCACCAACGCGGACGGCACCCTCACCATCACCGAAACCAAGTACATCACCGAGAACAACGTGATGGTGGCCAATCTGGAGGTCTCCGGCACCGCCGACGGCGAGGTCACCCTCACCGCCGAATCGCCGTTCGCCGACACCGGCGAGAACGGCGCCACGGAGCTGACCGGACGCGTCAACGTCAAGAACAACCTGACCACGCTGTACCCGCGGTTCTCCGGCAACGGCTTCACCGTACAGGACGGCGCTCTCATCTCCACGCTCGCGCTTCAGGCCAACGCCCCGCAGACCACCAAGGTCCAGCTCGGCCTGATCGCCGACGAACTGCCCGGCTCCACCGCCGAATACGAGGCCCGCGCCACCGGCGACCTGGTGGATCCCGCCGCCTCCTACCAGGATTCGGTGACCACCTACAACCAGTGGTGGGTCGACAACATCCCGTACGTCGAGACACCGGAGCGCAACATCGACAAGACCGTGGTCTACCGGTGGTGGCTCGCCCGGTTCAACTCGCTCGACGCCAACATGCCCGGCAACACGTTCCAGTACCCGACCTCCATCGAGGGCGTGCTCGGCTACAACAACCAGATCGTGCTGACCTCCGGCATGTTCATCAACGACACCAAGTGGCTGCGCAACCCCGACCTGGCCTACGGCACCTGGGTCTCGGCCGGACAGACCGCCAAGAAGGGCGAGTCGGGATACTACTATTACCACGACAACCCGGGCGACCCCGCCAACTGGAACCACAGCTACACGCAGTACATCACCAAGGCGGGCTGGGACTCCTACAAGGTCCACGGCGGCCCGTCGTCCCTGGCCGAGGCACTGGGCGACTACGGCTCCGACGACGTCAATGGCCTGCTCAACTCCGCCAGCGAACCGGATGATAACGACAACCAGAACGACAACGACAACCATCTGATCGACTGGTCCTGGTGGTCGATGACCGGTAACGACGCCGACGCCGTCTCCTTCTCCGAGCCCGGCCGCGGTGGACAGCGCATGGACCGCGCCGACGGCTCCGCCAACATGTGGGCGAACGCCAACGCCTCCGCGCAGGCCTACTACGCCGCCGCGGAAGCGGAGAGCGACGAGGCCAAGAAGGCGGAGCTTCAGGAGAAGGCCGACGCGATGCAACAGACCGCCGACCAGATCCAGCAGGAGGTGCTCGACGAGCTGTGGAACCCCGAGACCAACCTCATCCAGCACAAGTGGCTGAGCGACGGCGCCTTCGCCAAGTACAAGGAGAATAACAACTACTACCCGTACTCCGTGGGGCTGATGCCCTCCGAGGGTGAGGACGGGTACAAGGCCGAGTACGAGGACGCGCTGCGCCTGTTTGAGGACGCCGACGAGTTCCCGATCTTCCCGTTCTTCACCGCGAATCAGGCGGACAAGGAGGAACTGGGCTTCCCGGGCTCCAACAACTTCTCGATCATCAACGCCACGCCGCTGCTGCAGATCTACTCCGCCGGCATCCGCGACTACAACGCCGACGAGAACGGCTACATCACCAACGAGTCGTTCAAGAAGCTGCTGTACTGGGTTGCCTTCGCGCACTACCAGGGCGGCAACAACAACTATCCCGACCAGAACGAGTTCTGGAACATGGATAACGACCAAGTCGGCGACCTCAACGGTGACGACACGGTCAACAACGTCGACAAGAACCTGGACGCCACGCAGAACGGCGGCAAGATCACCTACCGCTCCTGGATCCATCACACCCAGCTGGGCACCACCAACTGGACGATCATCGAGGACGTGGCCGGCATGGTGCCGCGCGAGGACAACAGGATCGAGCTCAACCCGATCGCCATCCCCGGCTGGGAGCACTTCACGGTGAACAACCTGAGCTACCACGGCCAGGACCTGTCCATCGTGTGGAACAACGACGGCACGTACAACGCCCCGAAGGGCTACACGCTGTACCTGGCGGGCAAGCCCGTGTTTACATCCGACAAGCTGGCGCACCTGATCTACGATCCGGCCACCGGCACCGTCGAGGTGATGGATGACTCGGGCGCCCAGGTGACCGGCGCGATCACCGCCACCCTGCCCGCGGCCAACCAGGTGACCTACGGCGCCGACGACCGCGTCACCGAGATCTTCGCCACCTCCGGCCAGAACGTCGATTCCGCCTCCGACAGCCAGATCGACGTGGCGCGCGGCGCCGACGTCGAGGCCACGTACGAGGCCGACGGATACCCGGCCACCAATGCGGTGGACGGCAAGAACGTCATGGAGTCGTTCTGGGGCACCAAGGGATCCGAGAACGCCGAGGACTCGATCACCGTGACCTTCAAGGACGGCGCGCAAACCATCGACGACGTGCGCCTGTACTTCTACCAGACCTCGTCCTCCCAGACGATCACCGGCTACAAGGAGCCGTCGGTCTACACGCTGGAATACCAGGACGAGTCCGGTGAGTGGAAGGCGCTGCCGAACCAGGTGCGTACGCCCACCTATGCGGGCGCGAACTACAACCGCATCCAGTTCGACCCGGTGACGGCCACCGCCATCCGTGCCACCTTCACCCCGCAGGCCGGTCAGGCCATCGGTCTGAAGTCGATCCAGGCGTACAACACCGGCATCGAGCCGACCGCCGAACCGACCAACCAGGCTCCGAGCATCGACGCGTACGTCGACAGCAGCACCTCGTCCGGCGCTGAAATCGTCGGCGTGGTCAAGGATGACGGTCTGCCGGGTGGCGACCTCGACGTGACCTGGACGCAGGTCTCCGGACCCGAGGGCGGCGTCGCCTCCTTCATGGACGACAAGGCCGCCAGCACGACCGTGACCTTCAACATCGAAGGCGACTACGTGCTGCGCCTGACCGCCTCCGACGGCGAGAAGACCTCCACGATGGATGTGACCGTGCACGGCGTTCCCTCCGACGGCACCGTGAACATCGCCTCCCAGGCGACCGCCAAGGCCAGCTCCCGCAACAGCTACGCCATCGGTGACGTGGCCATCCTCAACGATGGCATCGTCGACCTCGAGGGCACCGACCCGATGAAGTCGTGGAACAACTGGGGTCAGTCGCAGGACCGGAACCCGACGGTGACCTACACGTGGGATGCCGCCGTGCCGCTGAGCAAGGTGCAGGCCTACTTCTGGTCCGACGGCGGCGGCGTGCCGATGCCGAACGGCTGGAAGGTGCAGGTGCTGGATGCCGAGGGCGCTTGGCAGGATGTGGCGCTCAAGGACGGCCAGTCGTACACCGTCAACCGTGCCGAGGGCAACTCGGTGTCCTTCGAACAGGTGTGGACCACTGCGATGCGTGTGGTGTTCTCCAGCACCCCGGTGGGCCTGAGCGAGCTGGAGGCCTACGCCGCCGACCCGCTCGGCGTGAACGACGTGCACCGCATGGTGCAGGCCGGCACCACCGCCGAGGAGCTTGACCTGCCGACCACCGTCAGCGCCCACTACGCGGACGGTAGCCGCCACGACCTCAAGGTCAGCTGGCCCGCCGTCACCGACGACCAGCTCGTCGACGGCGCGGTGATCACCCTCAACGGCACCGTGACCGGCGCCCTGAGCGGTGCGCAGGCCATCCTCAACGTCAAGTCCGACGCGGATAACCAGAACTCCGGTACCGCACAGCCGATTGAACAGAGCGTCTACCGTGGTGCCGCGTCGATCGATCTGCCGACCACCGTGCCGGTTCAGTTCCCCAACGGCGCCCAGGACGACCGCGCTGTCACCTGGAATGAGGACGAGGTGGCCGCCATCGACCTGAACACCGTCAACGACTACGTCGTGACCGGTGTCGCCGACGGCGCCAGCGGTCCGGCGCGTCTGACGGTCCACGTGCTCGTGAACCCGAACGATGCGCAGGAGCCGGAACCGGGCCCCGAGCCCGAGCCGGAACCGCTGGAAGGTTGGATCGAAGGCCAGGCCTCCGGGCTGAATGTCAGCGCTGAGGCCAGCTGGTCCCCGGCTGCCGGCAAGCTCAACGACGGCGTGGTGATCGACCAGACCTGGCCGGACACCGACGAGGCCGACGTGAATGCCATGGTCTGGGGCACCTGGGGACAGGCCCAGGACGGCATCTACGCCGAATACACCTGGAATGAGGTCGCCACCATCGACTCGTCGCGCGTCCAGTTCTGGGCGAACTGCAGCGAGGCCCAGGAGGACGACCCGGGCCTGGAGATCCCGGACAGCTGGGAGATTCAGTACCGTGATGCCGAGGGCAACTGGGTGTCCGTCACTCCGACGGCCGACAGCGCCTACACCGTGGTCCGCAACGATCCGACCCACCGCGGCGAGGCCGAGGACGGCGGCTGGAGCACCGTGACCTTCGAGCCGGTCGAAACCACCGGTCTGCGTCTGGTGTTGCACCCGCACGCCACCATCGAAGGCGCCTCCATCCCGTATTACGGCACCGCCGTCGCTGAATGGGGTGTGCACGCCGTGGAAGGCGAGGATCCCGAGCCCGAACCCGAACCGGTCGACAAGACCGCGCTGAAGGCCGCGATCGACGCCGCGTCCGCTCTGGATCAGAACCGGTTCACCCCGGCCTCCTGGCAGGTGCTGGCGGAAGCGCTCACGAACGCCCAGTCCGTGTACGCCAACGCCGAGGCCACCGAACCCGACGTCACCTCCGCCACCTCCGCACTTGAGGACGCGCAGAAGAACCTCGTCGCCAAGGCCGACAAGTCCGCCCTGCAGACCGCAATCGACGCGGCCGGCGAGCTCGACTCCAACGCCTACACCGAGGCCACCTGGGCCGCCGTCGCCACCGCCCTGGAGACGGCCAACACCGTCCTGCAGGATGCGAACGCCACCCAGCAGGCCGTGGACAACGCCGCCCAAGCGCTGAACGATGCGGTCGCCGCCTTGGAGACCAAGCCGGTCGAACCGGTCGAGGCCGACAAGACCGCCTTGAAGGCGGCCGTGGACAAGGCCGACGCGCTCCGCGAAGCCGACTACACGCCGGAATCGTGGGCCGTGTTCGCCGGTGCGCTCGCCGACGCGAAGGCCGTCCTGACCTCCGCCGAAGCGACCCAGGAGCAGGTGGACGCCGCCGCGGAGACGCTGCAGCAGGCGATCCGCGACCTCAAGCCCGCCGAGACCACCGATCCGGATGAGCCGGGCGCCGTCGACACGACCGTGCTCGCCGCCACGATCGCCAAGGGTCAGGCCATTGACCGCGCCGCCTACACGGCGGAGTCGCTCAAGGCCCTCGATGAGGCGCTCTCCAACGCGCAGCAGGTCCTGTCCGACAAGGACGCGACCCAGGCGCAGGTGGACGCCGCCGTCCAGGCCATCGAGGACGCGCTCGCCGGTCTGAAGCCGGCAACGGGCATCGAAGGCCAGAAGCCGGCCGGTCAGCTGACCTCCACCGGCGCCGCGGTTATCGGCGTCGCCGCCGTGGCGCTGCTGGCGTTGGCCGGGGCCGTGGCTCTCGCCGCTCGCCGCCGCATGACCGGCAAGTGAGCTGACACCATATGGTTCCGTTCGACCAACTCGAATGGAACCTGACCGCAGGGCCGGAACCGTTTTCGGGAACGACGACGGTTCCGGCCCTTGCCATAGGCGGCCCCGCCGCCCGTACCCCGGATATTTCATGACACAAGAAAGCATCGATGCGATGAATACACGTATCCGTACGTTGGCCGCGGCCACGGCGGTTCTGATGGCGGCCGCGCTGCTGCCCACCCAAGCCGTGGCGGCCGACACCGCGGCGCAGGCGCCGAGCGTCGCCGGCCATCCCTATGACGCGTTGCCGTATGTCAACCCCACCGTCGAGGTCGCGCAGATCGACAACAGCGCCAAGCCGGCGGCCCTACGCAACCCGATCGGCCAGGACGAGGGCGTTGCGACGCCCGATGACCTGGACGCCAACTATTACTCCGCTGACGCCGCCGCTCTGTCCTACGACGGCAAGCTGTTCGTCTTCACTGGGCATGACGAGGCCGCGCCCACTTACGGCAGCTTCGACATGCATGACTGGGGCGTGTACGTCACCGACGACCCCGCCGGCGGACGCTGGACCCATTACAAGGACATCCTGCAGGCCGACCTGTTCGACTGGGCGACCGGCGATGGGGCCTATGCCGGGCATGTCGCCGTTGACGACGGCGGCACCGCCGAGGACCCCTCCGATGACTGGTTCTACTACTACATTCCCGTCAAGGACCGCAATGCGCCGGCCGGTGCCGACCCGTTCTCCATCGGCGTGGCACGCTCCCGGAGCCCGCTGGGGCCGTGGGAGGACGCCATCGGCGAACCGCTGCTGACCACCACGCAGACGGGCATCGAGACCATCGACCCGGCGTTCTTCGTCGACGGCGACGGCAAGGGGTATCTGCATTTCGGTACCTTCAACAGCCAACTCGCCGTGCGCATGGCCACCGATCCGGACACCGGACGCACCTCGTACACGCAACTGGAGACAGTGGACGGTTCCGAGCATGGTACACCGAAGATCTTCACGATGCGTGACGCCGATGCGTTGTCCGCCATCCCCGACTACGACCCGGAGCAGGATGTGCTCGGCAGCGCCTACGCGGCCGACGTGAACGCCCGGCTCGACACCGCGGCCAATGGGGGCTCATACGCGAACGGTCCCAAGGGGTTCTTCGAGGCGGCATGGGTGTTCGAGCGCGATGGCGTCTACTATAACGTGTACGACGGCGGCAAACCCGGTTCCGGCATCGCCACCTGCGTGGAATCCAACTATCAGGCGTGCGTGCAGTACTCTACCGCCTCCGATCCGCTCGGTCCGTGGACCTACCAAGGGATCCTGCTCGAATCCGGGTCCTCCACCACCATGCATCCCTCCGTGCTGCCGTTCGGCGATACGTGGTGGGTCACCTACCATACCGGCGACAAAGTCGGAGGCACCGATTTCCGCCGTGCCGTATCCATCGACGAGGTGTCATGGGCCGATGGGCGGATGAGCGCCCAGGCCCATCCGACCAAGGCGGAGCGTCTGACCCCGTCCGACAACGTGGCCCCGTATGCAACCGTGAGTGCCACGTACACCGAAACCGCTTCCTGGAAGGGGGCCGTCAATGACGGCCGCGTGCTGCAGGCCGCCGTCGTACCGCCCAATCATTGGACGAACTACCGCGGCATGCCGCAGGCGCAGTCCGTCGACGCGCTCATCTACCAGTGGGACGGGGCGGTTCGCATCGACTCCGCCACCGTCTGGTTCGATGTGGATTCCAATGCCTTGCGTGCGCCGGCTTCCTGGAAGCTGCGCTATCTCGACGAACAGGGCGATTGGCATGATGTGCCCGAACCCAGCGGCTACCCGACCGCCACCGGCGCGGACCAGCCGAACGTCGTGACCTTCGCCCCGGTGACCGCCACCGCACTCGAACTGGATATGACCGCCCAGCCCGTCGACGGCGGATACGCTTCCATCGGGGTGGCCGAATGGCAGGTCCACGCCGTCGACGACACCCCGACCGTCACCGATCCCTCCGTCGTCACCACCGCCACCGGCGTCGCCCCGACCCTGCCGTCCACCGTTCACGTGACCTATGGCGGCGAATCCGGCGTAGGAGTGGACGTGCCCGTCATCTGGCGTCCCGTCGACCCGGCCTCCTACGCCCAAGCCGGCTCTTTCACGGTGCAGGGCGTGGTCGCCGGCGTGCCAGGCAACGGTTCCGACAACGACCCGTTGAGCGGGAATGTGACGATCAACGTTCAGGTGAGGGACGGTTATGCCCCATCCGGCGAATCGCAGCGACCCACCGTGCGTGTGGCACTCGCCGGAGTCGAAGGAAACAAGGGCTGGAAAGTGACCCAGCCTGTCGCCATCGTCTCCGGGCAGGATCCCAGCGGTGCGCCTCTGGCCAAGCTCGAACTCAAGATCGGAGCCGGCGGATGGCAGACCGTGGCCGCGGGAACGAATTCGGTTTCGGTGCCGGTCGCGGGTGAGGGGTTGGTTCGCGTTCATGCCAAGGCCACGACCACGGCCGGCCGTGTCTCCGTGCCGGAAAGCGCGGAGGTATGGGTCGACACGCAAGCGCCGGTCGCCACGTCGAGTGTGGATGCGGCCACGCGCACGATGACCCTGTCCGCCACCGATGACGGTTCCGGCCTGGCCGGCATCGAATACCGGCTCGACGACGGCGATTGGACCATATACCAGGATGGTCAGGCCATCGTCGCAACGTCTCCGGCACGGCAGAGCGTGACCTTCCGCGCCACCGATGTGGCCGGCAACAAGTCGGCACCGGTGTCGGCCGATATCCCCTCCGACACCTCGGTGCCGCTGGTCGGCTATATTGAGCGCGACGCGGTGGTGACGGATCCCAGCGGTGCGGAATCCGGGTGGACCAAGGGCGCGGCCGCGTTGAACGACGGCGTGATCATCCCCGACGGATGTACGGTCGAGAACGAGTGCATCTGGGGTACCTGGCCGAACGTGGGCGAGATGACGCTGGAATATGCGTGGGATCGCGACGTCGTCATCGACTCCAGTCGTGTGCAGTTCACCTCCGATCAGACGGATCCGCAGAGCGGCGCCGGCTTGCAGATTCCCCGCGCATGGCGGCTGCAATACTGGGACGCCGTGGCGCAGGACGGTGCCGGTGCCTGGGCGGATATTCCCGACGCCACCTACACGACCGAGCGCAACGCGCCTGGGCATTGGGCGGTTTCCAATGACGGGTGGAGCGAAGCCACTTGGCCTGAGCCGGTGACCACCAGCAAGCTGCGTCTGGTCATGCAGTCGTTCGGTGACCAACCGCAAACCGGCAGCACCGCCGTCGCCGAATGGCAGGTGCATGCGGTCGCGCCGGACACTGAGCCGGAGCCCGAACCCGAGCCGGAACCGGAACCCGAGCCGGAGCCGGAACCGGAACCGAATCCTGATCCCGATCCTGACCCTGATCCGAATCCGGAGCCAGGATCGAACCCGGATACTACGCCGGATCCCGACCAGCCGGGTAGCGAAACCACTGCTAACGGGCAGGCCGATCCCGAGCGGATCCCCGCCACTGGCAGCGCCGTCATCGGTATGGGCGTCGCAGTGCTGATCGCCCTGCTCGGTGCCGGTGCCATCGCGATCCAACGTCGCCGCGCATAATCGCCGCGCGCTGCCCGCGGCCCCATGCCGGACTCTGACACATTGTGACCTTGCGACATCGTGACTGTGACACATTGTAGGAAACGGCGTTATTCTGCCGATTTGATGGTCGTATCACGGTCGCGATATCGCAGAGTCACAAATGATCCGGGTGCATCGGGCGTGGTACAACGAAAATCCCGGTCCACCAGGTATTTGGTGGACCGGGATTCTCTGTAGCAAGCGGACGGGCTCAGTCGATGACGCCGTAGAGGCGGTCGCCGGCATCGCCCAGACCGGGGACGATGTAGGCCTTCTCGTTGAGGCCCTCGTCCACCGCACACACCACCACCTTGAAGTCGATGGACGGGTCGATGTTCTTCTCGACGAATTCGATGCCCTCCGGCGCGGCCAGGATGCACACGGCGGTCACATCCTTGGCGCCGCGCTCGGCCAGGTAGTGCGTGGCGGCGACCAGCGTGCCGCCGGTGGCGAGCATCGGGTCGATCAGGAAGCACTGGCGGCCGGTCAGGTCGTCGGGCAGGCGGTTCGCGTAGGTGATCTGCTGCGTGGGATGCTCCTCGTCGCGCTTCATGCCGAGGAACCCGACCTCGGCGGTCGGCAGCATGCGGGTCATGCCGTCGAGCATGCCCAGGCCGGCGCGCAGCACCGGCACGATGATCGGGCGCGGATGGTCGGACAGCTTCTTGCCGACCATCGGGCAGATTGGGGTCTCGATCGGGCAGTCCACAACATCGATGTTGCGGGTGGCCTCGTAGGTCTCGAGCATGACCAGCTCGGAGACGAGTTCGCGGAACGTGGCGGACGAGGTGTTCTTGTCACGCAGGACGGTGAGCTTGTGTTCCACCAGCGGGTGGTCCAAAACATGAATTTCCATACTTACTAGGGTAAGCCCTCGCCGTATGTTCGGCCATCCCGTGCGAGCCGCGTGCCGCCCGCGGCATACCCGCTTGGGATGGATGACGGACCGCCCGGCGCCGGGTCTGCGGAATCCGGAGTTTCGTGCATAGAATGGCGGTATGAGCGGCACCATCCCCACCATGGAACAGATCGACGAACTCCACCGCAAGATCGCCCCCTCCCAGGCGGCCTACGACCTGATTCACACGCACTGCGTCATCGTCGCCGACATCGCCCGCCGACTGGCCCGCCGTCGCAACGCCCTGTTCATGCGCCGCTGCACCCTGCCCGCCGATGCGCCGGAACGGACCGGGCACTACCCGGGGCTGTCGGAGCGCGCTTCGGCAGCCCCGCATGTGGTTATGTCCGAATCCCCAGATTCTTGCGTTGTAGGCCGAGATGTGAGCGCTCATACGTCAGAATCCCCCGATTCGGACAATATCGGAGTAGCGGTCGCGGCTCCCACGGATGGGGTGACCGGCGGCACCGTACCGCCGCGCCTCATCGACGAACGCCTGGTGGTGATCGGCGGCCTGCTGCACGACATCGGCACCTACCGCGTATTGAAGAAGAAGCATAACGGCAGCAACGGCGAACCGTTGGAGTTCAGCAAGAAACGCTACATCCTGCACGGTCTGCTCGGTTACGAGTACCTGCTTGAGGAGGGCGTGGACGAGTCGATCGCGCAATTCGCGCGCAACCATACCGGCGTGGGACTCACTCGCGAGAGCGTCATCGCCCAGGGCCTGCCGCTGCCGCCCGACGACTATGTGCCGCTCAATCTGGAGCAGGAGTCGGTGATGGTGGCGGACAAGTACCACAGCAAATCCGTGCCGCCGAAGTTCGTGTCCGCCGACGCCTACACGGCCCGCGCCGCCCGCTTCGGCGAGGACAACAAGCGGCGCTGGCTCGACCTGGTCCGTGAATACGGCATGCCCGACGTGCCGGCGCTCGCCGAGCACTGGCACATGCGCATGATCTGATTGGCGGCTCTCGACGGCACGGTTTGCCGTCAGAGCGTGACGGTCTGATCCGCCGATTCCGCAACGGCGGCGTCCTGCGTCACGACCACCACGCAACGCTTCGGATCGCCGTGCGCGATGCCGCGCAGCAGTTCCATGATGGTGTCGCGCTCGCCGTCCTCCAGCCCATCCAACGGTTCGTCAAGCACCACGATCTCCGCTTCGCAGCACACCGCGCGTGCGATGGCAACACGACGGCGGTCGACCTCGTTCAGGGAATCGACGCGGTTGTCCAACAGCGTTTCGTCCAGTCCGGACGCCAGCAGCAGTTCGCGGGCCAACACGGGCTTGGGCTTGAGGAAGTTGCGGTTGGAGGCGTCCATGGCGTACACGAGGTTCCGCACCGGCGAGAGGTCGCCGCGCACCGCGAACCGTTGCGGCACCAGGCCGATGCGGTGTCCGCGCAGTTCGAGCGGTTCGATGCTGAGGTACTCCGCGCTGCGGTTCATCAGGTGGCCGGATTCCGGCATCAGCAATCCCGACAGGAGGCCGACCATCGCCGTGCGCGCCATGTCGTCGCTGTCGGGCACGAGGATGGCGGAGACCGTGCCCGCTTCGAACGCGCAGGTCAGGTGTTCGACGGGGGTGCGGCCGGTTTTGCGGTCGCGGTAGGTCACGTCGTGCAGCGACAGCGTGGGGTAGGCGCGCAGCAGGTTGAGATCCTCGTCGCCGACCTTGACCTCACGGTCGATGTGGGTGGAGACGGCCGTGGCGGACGAGGCGGAACGCGGGGTCTCGATGTAGTCGGGGGACGACTCGTCGTCGGTCGATTCCCTCGGCGTGGCCAGACTGAGCATGGCGTTGACGTGGTCGGCGTTCGCGGCCACGACGTCCGCGCCGCCGTCCGCCGGTGCCGAGGACGTCGTATCGACACCGGTCGTCTCGTCGTCGACGTCGTCGGTGTCGTCGTCGACAACGTTGCTGTTGTCGACGGTACCGACGCGATCGTCGTCATCGATATCGATGACATCCGTGGCGACATCCGCGTCGTCGGCGTCATCGTAGAAATCCACATCGAACGGCAGCTCGTCCGCATCGGACAGCAGTACGTCGTCCACTGCCTCGTTCACATCCACCGTCGTCTCGTCCGTGGTATCCGCCGCAGCGGTCGTATCCATCGACGTGGTCTCGTCCATATCCTTCAGTTCCTTGTCGGTCATGCCGTCACCTCCGAACGGGAATCAAACAGCGAGATGCGCCTGAACGTGGCGACGCGCAGCATCGCCACCAACGCCAGCGCCAGGCAGCAGCCGAGCCCCGCGCCGACCACCGTCCAGACCACGTCGGCCGTCATCGAGGTCGCATGGCCGTCGGCCAACGCGGCGCCCAGCGGTCCGGCGGCGAATCCGCCGGCCAGCGCGCCGATCGCGAACGCCGGCAGTATCACCATCCATACCTCCAGCATGAACTGCCAGCCGAGACGCGCCTTGGAGACGCCCACGGTCAGCGCGTACCCGATCTCCTCGCGCCGCCGGAGGCCGTCGGAGACCACCAACGCCACCAGCAGCAGGCCGCCCGCAACCCACAGCGCGATCATCGTGATCCGCATCGTGTCGTTCAACGCACCCAGCGGGGCGATCGACTTGCGGTACGCCTCCAACGACGGCGACGAGATCTCATACCCGTCCTTGAGTTCGGCGTCGGCCTTCTTGGCGGCCTTGACGAACGACTGGTAGTCGTCGGGGCTGGACAGCATGAACATGATGTTGAGATCCGGCTTGGCCCATCCCGTCTCCTCGCCGGAATCGAGGTTGTTGCTGACAATGAACGTGTACGCGCTCACATAGATGGCGTTCTGCCGGTTGTCCTTGCTCAGCCTGGCGTCGTCGCCACGGCCGGACGGCGCGTCATCGTCCACGTATTCGTAGATGCCGCGGACCGTCATCTCCATCGTGGTATCGGCATCGGTGGGATGGCCCACAGTGAACGTGTCGCCGACCTTCAAACCATTCGCGTCGGCCACCTCGCGCGAGATCAGCGCGCCCTTCGGCGCCCGGCCGGAGTAGCTCAGATGCTTGCCCTCCACCACGCGGTAGCGGCCCAGATCATTGGCGCGCGCCGCATCCAGCGTGTAGAAGCCGCGTAGCGTGAATTCGCCGCCGGTATCGTCGGCGTTCTCGTCGTCCGTCGTGCCGACCGGCTTGATCGATTCGCTCTGCCGGACCGGCACTGATTCGGTGACCGTGTAGCTGAACTGCAGACCGGCGGACTGCGCCGCATTGGCGAATGAGGTGTAATCGTTCCAAGACATCAGATGATCGTCGGGCCAGGACGGATCCGCGCCGTCTCGCTCCGCGAACCCCTTGTCGGACAGGGTGATGGTGGCGTTCGCCTGCTGGGCGTCATAGGTGGAGCCATTCGCGTCGTCGTTCTCCGCGGCCACCGCCAAGCCGAACATCGAACCGAACGTAACGAGCAGGGCGATCAGCAGGGTCAGCAGCGAGCGCCATTTCCGGCGCATCACGGCGGCCCACGCGTTCTTGAGAACGAACATGCGGCATTTCTCCAGTTCTCTCATGGTGCGGCGACGCGATGGTCATCGCCGCGGGTCAACAGTGGACGGGCAGCCGTCCGCGGCGAGGTGTGCGCGGCGGCCGCCCGTAGCCACCACTATGGTCAGGCTACGTGTATGTTATCTTGTGCAATTCTGTTATACCGCTTGGGGAAGTCTGAGAGCGCGCTGGAAGCCGCGGCGGAGAGAGGCATCGGACTGGTGCCGATTGGGCGGGCCGAGTTCCGTGTGCGGCGATACGATGGCTGGGTGCATGAAGAACGACGGATGACGGGAGTCGAAGCCGTGGCGGATGTGTCGGCGAATAAGGCGGAGAACGGCAGTGGCGAGGCGTGCAGCGGCGAAGCATCGGCAGACATCATGCGAACCGTTGTGCGGACGGTTGCCGCGCAAACAGCCGCGGTGCCGGCGATTACGGTGCGGACCGTGGCGAAACGGATGATGCCCGGTCGATTGCTGCTGCCGATCTGCTCCGTGCTGGGCGTGCTGGCCGCGTTCGCGGTGGTGCTGTTGTGGTTTCCGCGCGGGGAGGCGGTGTGGGACTATCCGCTGCATCAGATCGACGCCCCGGCGCATTACTATTTCATCCGCAAGATTCTGGACGAGGGGGTCGGCGCGGCCACCCACCTCTGGCCGAATGACGCGTATTACCCGCCCCTGTTCCACCTGCTGGCGGCGGGGCTGGTGAAGGCCGGCGAGCTGCTGGGGCTGAACGTGAGCGTCTATGCGGCGTTCAACGTGGTGTGGCTGGTGGGTGCCGGTCTGATCTGGCCGGCGGGCATGCAGATGTTCATCGGATATTGGACGCGGCGGGTGGACGGCCGTACGCCGTGGCGTCCGTTCTCCAGTGCGATGGCGGTGCTGGTGCCGCTGCTGGCGGTGGTCTCTCCCTGCCATCCGTATCAGATGCTGCAATCCGGGCCGTTGCTCGCCTACGGGCTGGCGACCTCGCTGCTGCCGTTCTGGATGGTCGCAACGCTGCGGCTGTTCGATGCGATCGCCGCGCGGCAGGGTATCGCGCGATGGATGGCCGTCACGGTGCTGACCGGCGGGTTGTGCCTGTTCGCGCATCCGCGCATCGCGTTCACCTGGCTGCTGTTCATGGGGCCGTTCGTGCTGCTGCGTCTGCCGTGGAAGCTGATCCTGGCCGTGGTCGGCGCTGTGGCGGTGTGCGCGGTGGCGTTCCTGCTGTACATGATGTCCTCGTACCAGTCCGACCGGTATTTCGACCCGTCAAGCTGGTTCCACACCTTCGTGCCGAACCGCACTGTGCCGGAGGCGCTGCGCGTGTATGTGACTGAGAACCTGACGGGCGTTGCCGGGGCGGTGATGGCCGTGGGCGTGGCGGTGGCCGTGCTGGTGGTTGTGCTGGTGGTGGTACGGCCGCGATGGTTCGCGGTCGTGTCGGCATCGACGATGCCTGGCGGTTCCGATGGTGGTCTCGGAAACGGTCGCGATGGTGGAACCGGCGACGGTCGCGATGCCTGCCCCGGTGGCGGGTCCGGCGACGGCGTGGGTACCGCATCATCCGGTTGCCGGTCTGCCGTGCGCTTCTCGGAACGGCCGTTCACCGCTCGCGAGGTGCGCAAGGACGCGATATCGCTGCTGCTGGCGTTCCTGCTGAACGGATTGGTCTACGTGTGCTCGACCGCGTTGACCGGATGGTTCCCGAACATCGTGGCCGCCGCCTGGTACCGGGCGGAGACGCGGCCGTTGACGATGATCCCGCTCGGCGTGGTGCCGCTGATCTGTTTCGCCGTGTGCATGCTGGCGTGCGTTCGGGGCGGCGCCGGCGGACGCGGTAACGCTGGTGCCGGTATTGGGACCGGCATGTCTGCGGGAGCGGAGGACGTGCTCGCAATCGCCGACGAGCGGACGGGCCGCAACCACCCGAGATCCGGTCGGACGTATTCGACGCTGCCTACGGTCATCGCTGTGGCGCTGGTGACGGCGTTGACGACGACCTGCCTGTTCGCGGACACCACGCGTGCGGCGATGAGCGATTCGATCCGAGCCAATTACGAGTTGAGCGACGATCAGCCCACCGAACAGCTCACCGGCACGAAGTACGAGATCCTGAAGGACGTGGCGGAAACCGTGGGGGACGAGGCCGCCGTGATCTCCGACCCGTTGAACGGTTCGATGTACGGCATGGCCGCGTTCGGCACGCAGATGCTGTTCCCGATCTACAATCCGATGGCCGAAAAGAACGGGGCCATCTTCGGGCAGGTGGAGCGCGCCTTCGACTCCGGTGACGGCGACGTCCTGCTGGACACGGTCTGCCCGATCAATCCGGAGGAACCCGAGTATTTCCTGACGATGGGGCCGCAGGCGGAGAGTCTGCAGATGTTCACCTTCAAGGAGCAATACGATCCGTTCCATCGCCAGGATCTGATCGACCGGTATGTGGCGGACGGCACGCTCGTCAAGGTGCGCGACTATTCCGATGCCGGCGACTATGCCGACGGGTGGGCGCTGTACCGCTTCGGATGCGGGACTGCAGGCGGCCGATAATCGGCCGGCAGTCCCTGACACCTCCTGCGCATGGTGGATAAGTATAACTTCATCCACATATCCACAGATTTCCGAAGGCCTGTGGCGGTGCCCGCCGCGATGTGCCAGAGTGTCCTGTACGCGCCGATCGGCCGGACCGTCCGGCAGTCGCATATGGCGCGGCAAAGGGGACATCATGGCTATCTTGGCAATGGACACCGTCGGATTCCTGCAGTCGGTCAACCGTTTGGAACGGCGTTTCGGGGAGCTGACCTCGCCCGAGGCCATGCGCGAGGCCTGCGCCCATCCCGAACGGCGGGATCCGTTGGACCACCGGTTGTTTGTCCTGGCTGATGACGTATACGGTTGCGGCGGCTGGACCACCACCATCTGCGCGGCCGCATCGTCTCTGATGGGCGATCTGATTACGGAATGTCGGCGGTTCATGAAGGGAACGGCGTCCGTGGTGCGCAAATACGGCATGACGGTATGGTTGTACGACTTGGTCAACGACGCTTCCAAGGCGTTGTTCGTGGGGGAGCCCTCGGACCGCACGCCGTTGCTCATCCACCCGGTGCCCACGCAGGAATTGGCGAAACGCTGCGCGCGGAACGGCAGACGACGGTACGGCAACAAGCGCGAACAGAAGTGGGCCATGCATGACCATTGCGCGCAGATGTACCGGCTCGCCGCATACAGCATGCTGCGATGGGGCGAGCATGAGCCGCGGAGCCTGGATATCGCCGGCATGATGATTACGCAGCCATGGCTGGGCATGTGCATGCTGCGTGAGGACGACAAGGTGCTCGGCATGGGTGCGTTGCCCGATATGCGCTACCGGCGCGTGGTGGATTACATCAAGGAGCTGCGCGCGGCGGCGGATCTGGACTATGCGCGTGCGCTCGCCGCCGGAGAGGTGACGGTGTTGGACGGGGAACGCGCTCCCGGGTTCGCGGAGGTCGATACGCGTTATGTGTATGACGCCGAACGGCTGATCGAGGCCCTTGAATCGCTGTGGAATGAACGGAGTGACTGCGCGGCGCATGAGATCCTCATGGACGTTGAGCGGACCGGAGACAAGCCGGATCTGCCGTTGTGGCGTAATCCCGCGTATCTGCAGGACGTGGCGAATTCGCTGATGGGTCCCTCGTATGCCGGCATGCTGTGGCTGGGACTCGAGGACCATGATCGGGAGCTGTTCGACAGAGGTGTGGAACAGCTGCGTGAATTCGTGGGGTTCGTCAAGGACATCGGGTTCCTGGTGCTGCCGGTATGCGTGCTCAACACCTGCGCGGACGATCAGGTGCGGCGCGCGATGGAGGCTGCGGTCGCTTCGGGCAAGGTGAAAGCCGCCGACCTGCCGAAATGCACGGGACTCAGCAAGGCGGAGTGTGATGCGATGTTGGATGCGGAGGGACGTGACGCCGATTGTGCCGATGAATCCTGTCTCGATGGGGTGTGCGATGGGTCGTGCGGCGTCACGCCGTGCTGTGATGCACCCGGCGACGAGGAGGGTTCGATGATGAGCGTGGGTGCCGGCATGGCTGTCGTGGCGATGGCGCGCATGCCCAACGAGGACTTGGCGCGCAAGGCCGCGCTGGCACTGATCCTCTGCGAGCCGAAGCAGTACGGCGACACCGTGCTGGCGCTGCTGGAGGATGAGAAACCGTGTGAGTCCGACGATGACAGCGAGGTCGGCAAGCGTGCTGAGGTCAAGACCGATACGCTCGTGGCGTGACCGAACGTGGTTGTATTCCCGTGTGCGATGCGTGCGTTTTGTGACTGAGCAGGACACGCGCCAGACGCATCTGTCGCACACTCTGTGATGTGTTGCGGATCCGCAACACATCACAGAGCGCACTGCAATGATTACGTATGATCGTTAATATAGCTCGGACGACAAGTCGGAAACAGCTTGAAGTTATGCCCCTGTACGTCATCGGTCGGATGAATACGCATCAAGTTGTGGTTGAATCAAGGTGGGATGTACGGTGGTCGGCGTTTGGGGTGCGGGCCGAGCTCTTGTGCTCCGTGGGGATACATCGGCATGCGGTATCGCTGCTAGCCAATTAAGAACGCCTCGGGGCATTGCGATGCTGTGCGTCCGCCGCTCGACGCATGATGCTGACCCAGATATCTCAATCTTGGAAAATCCAATCCTGGCGGCACGGTTCATCGAGTTTGTCAAATTCGTGTACAGGTTGTTGGCCTTTCGGTTACCTTTGTACGAACAATCAGGTTCTGTGCTCTCCTTACCCCCAATCAGATGCCGAGACCGGAAAGCCTCTTGTCTTTCCGCCGCTTGATCGTCTTGAGGATATTTTCTCTGAGTTTGGTAATTTTCTCTGAATCTGGTAGTTCTCTCTGAATTCAGAGAAAGAATGTATAATTCAGAGAATAATTCAGAGATTCAAAGTGGGTGATGGCGAATGGCTCATGAATACGGCAAAGAGACCTTAACTAAAGAGTTTAAAAGTGATGTCAAGGAGGCCCAGGGTCTACCTGATTCGGATCTGGTGGAAGCCGTTGTTGCCCTAGCCAATACTGACGGTGGGTGCGTGTATCTGGGCGTCGAGGATGATGGCACGCCGACTGGTGTGCGGCGGAAGCACCAGGATCCTATTGGGATGTCCGCGATGATAGCCAATAAAACCGTTCCTCCGATATCGGTTCGTGCGCAGTTGATTGGCGAGGATATACCCGTGATTCAAGTTGATGTGCCTAAATCGCAGAGCGTTGTGGCGACGAAGTCCGGGAAGATCCTTCGTCGCATGATGAAAGTGGACGGTACTCCTGAAAGTGTGCCCATGTATCCATATGAGATCGCTACGCGTCTGTCGGATTTGGGCAAACTTGATTATTCTGCGCAACCGGTGCCGGGTTCCAGCCGAGAGGACTTTGATCCATTGGAGCGCGATCGCCTGCGTAGGATTATCGCGTCATACCAGTCCAGCGATCGTAATCTTCTGGAACTTGAGGATGAGGATCTAGAGAAGTCCTTGCGGCTTACCGTATCTGTGAATGGTGGTATGACGCCGACTTTGACCGGTTTGCTGCTTATCGGCAGCGAGGAGTCGCTGCGGCGCCTTGTCCCAACGAATGAAGCAGTTTTCCAAGTGCTTGTAGGCACCGATATCCGGGTGAACCAGACATATCGTGGACCGCTGCTCAAAACCATAGAACAAATAGCGGAAGCGTTTAAACCATGGAATCCGGGGACGGAACTGAATGTAGGACTGTTTTCTTCGATGGTGCCTGAATTCGATGAGAGGGCGTTCAGGGAAGCCTTGGTCAATGCGTTTGGACACAGGGACTACTCCGTTCTTGGCCGCGTGCGTGTGCTGGTGGATGACGCCGGGCTGACCATCGCTAATCCAGGTGGGTTCGTGGAAGGCATCAGCATTCATAATCTGCTTATTGCCGAGCCTCATGGGCGGAATCCATGTCTCATGGACGCGCTGAAAAGGACCGGGCTTGCTGAGCGGGCCGGCCGTGGCATCGATCGTATTTTCGAGGGTGCTCTGAACTATGGGCGCCCCTTGCCTGATTATTCGAGATCGAACGAGCGCGGGGTGTCCGTGCTTTTGCCGAGGAGCGCGCCTGATACAGCATTCGTGGAGCTCTTGGCTGAGGAGCGTGAGCGTAGCGGCAGATCCTTGCCTCTCGACGGGCTGCTCATCTTGGACAAGCTTAAGGGGGAAAGGCGTTGCAGCTTTGAAGTTCTGTCGAAATCTTTGGACATGAGCGATCAACGTCTGCGTACCGTATTGGGGCAGTTGACTGAGTCTGGGCTTGTCGAAAGCTCTGGCGCTGGTGTTCGGCGCTCATACATGTTGGGGTCGAAAGTGTACCGTCGCAGTGGCAAAGTGGTGGAATACGTCAGACAGTCGGATATCGATAAGGTGCGTTACCCGGAGCTGATAACAAAGCTGATGAAAAAACAGGGCTCAGTGACCAAAAGCGATGTGATGGAACTGCTGCACCTTGACGCGAATCAGGCATACTATCAACTGCGGAAGCTGGTTAGAGAGGGGCGGGCTCAAAAAATCGGAGGCGGCCGCAGTGCGCGGTACGAGGCAACGCGGTAATGCCGGCTCGGGTACTTTGGAGTGCTTTTTCCTGAATTCAGAGAAAACGGTATGTGTTCCTCGTCTTTATGGGGACATGCGGGCGACTCTGAAGTCTGTCGCTCAAGTGTTTGAGTGGTGCCGCTTATCTTGCCGTCCGTCTTACCGCAAAGTTGGGTCGACAAGGATGATGATGAAGGAGATCGGGCAATCACTGAAATTCCATCGTCGGCAATAAAAAAGGGTTTTGAGCATGGCTCAAAACCCTGATGGCGGAGGATACGAGATTCCGCACGTTACAGCCCTGAAGCCCTTGAAAACATTGGTCTAACTCCCAAGTGAAAAACACTCGTACCGCTCATTTTGCCGCCTTACTAACGGTTAATGACGGTCGAAAAAGGTTCTAGGACAAGGATACGCATATGAATGGCACTGTAACGGACAACATGACGGACGTTCTCGACCTACCTCGGCTCTACGCGAGCCATACCCCGGGCTTCGAGTTTCGGAACACCACAGAAGCGAGCGGCGACCCCAGCATGACGGTGTTCGAGAGCGACCAAACCGACTTTTGCATAAGGTATTCGGTCGATTACCTGCGAACCGATGACGGATACGAGACTTTCGCCGACTTGTATTTCGCTGGTGAGGGGACTATGGATCCGGATGAATTCGACGCGCTCGCCGACAGGTGCGACGAACTGCGCGTATGGCTGAGGGACTGCGCGCGGGTCGCCCGATGGACAAACGAGCATCGTGAATTGCTTGATATGTTGGTTCAGGGTACGGGTGCGACGCCCGGAACGGACGCCGCACCGCAAATGACCGCTACACAAGCAGTCGCAGCAGCTGGTAAAGCTGCCAGAGGCTGCGCACGTTGAACCGTGCGCCGTCAACCGTGGCGGTTGCCTCGCCATCGCCCACATGGACGACGACGGTGCGCCCGTTCACGGTCAGGCTGCCGTGCATCGTGATATTATTCATTTGTACCCTTTGAGTTAGGGCGTAACGCCGAAACTCACCAAGGCCCGGTATTGGTAGTGCCGGGCCTTTACTTTTCGGCGTTACGCCGAACGGCCCGCCATATCAAGCGGGGACGCCGCATTTACGGCATCGGACAACAGCGTAGCAGCAATGGCGCACACGGCATCATGCGTGCGCCTTACGCCCGTCGTGCGAGGTTCCGGCAATGGCATGGACATGGATCCGGTCGGCGCTCGCCGACGTGCTGCGCCCGTGTATCGCGCCGCACCGCATGCGTGTCCAGTCGGTCAACGGATGCCAGCGAGTCGTGTGCCTCGCGCGCGTGCGCGTGCGCGCGACCCCCGCGCGATGGGGTGGGTACCTCGGGAGGGAGAGGAACAGAGAGCACGCGGGTAGTGGGCCGTTGCCCGTCGGCGCGGAAATATTACCGCCCCCTACCCCTGTGGCCGCTGTGAATCGTGAGCGGTGGACGCCGCCGCGACATGCCTTTGCTCGAGTGATTGCGCACGCGAACGTCGGCGAGCGCCGTGGTGGTTTGGCTGTGTCGTATTGGTTCCGGTTCCGGTAAGGGCTTTCTACATTGTCTACATGTCTACATTGGCGGTATTGCTGGGTTTTCGTCGTCTACATTCGTCGTCTACATTGACGTGTGTTGTCTACGTTCGATGTTGTGTGTAGACATGTGTAGACGGTTCATGTAGACGACGAAAACCCTTGCGGCAGTAGTGCGTAGACATGTAGACAGCGTAGACGCTATATGCCCGTGATACCGTCGGCGAGCGCGTAGCGTTCTCCGTTGCGTTCGCCGTGCCGTATCTCCACGATGCCGTCGGCTTCCAGACGGTTGATTGCGTCCGTGAACGCTTCTCTGAATAGCCGCTGCCCAAGTGATTGCTGTATAAGCCTGCGGGCGACGCCCATGCGGTTCGGGTCATCACGTTCCAGCTTGGACACTATGCGCTGCATACATGTTTGCACCTTGGCGTCGTGTGTCTGTTCGCTGGCCAGTTGTCGTGCGGTTTCGTCGTCGGCTATCCGGTCGGCGCGTTTGCTGATACTGCCGTTGCGGGACTCGGTAATGCAGCGCTCGCGAACCTCGATGCTGTGCGATACAAGCCACAGTGCGGCCCGCCAGTCGTCGTGCGTGACGGTCAGCAGGTCGTCGCGTTGCTCGAGTATGGCCAGCAGTCCGGCAACGCGAATGGTCAGCAGCAGGCTATGCGAGTCCATGCCGTTGGGCCTTTGCCCACGCAACGTCATCAGCCGGTCACGATCTACGGCCTCTTCCGTCTCTGGCGGATACCGCAGCACGTGGAGCGGGTACGGGTCGCTGCCGTCCTCGGGACGGGTCATTAGCCTGCGAGCGCCAGCGCGGTACAGTGCGTTCAGCGTCATGGCCGACGGTTGGTATTCCCTTAGCCGGTCAACGTCGAACGTGAACGTTCCCGATGGCATGAGCGGTTTGTCCGACGGCGCGGCGGGGTCTTTCGTGTCGCACCACAGGAACCGTTGCGGTAGTCCTGCACCGTCCCTGTCGGTCAAAGTCCCTGACTTGGCGGGCTGTACGCCGGTAATCATGTTCAGGGCGTAGCCGTATGCTGGCGCTCGCAGGCGTTTGGCTTCGTCCACGTTCTGGCCTCCCAGCGGCTCACCGCTCCACGCCGACAGCAATACCGGTTCGAGCGAGCTGCCGACACGGCTCATTGCCGCGTCGAGGCTGCCTATCTCGGGCACGCTCAGCAGCGCGCGGGAACCGATGCATACCGGTTCGGTGTCATGCGTGTATCTACCGCCGTCATCGTCCTGTACCGGCCTGCGCGCGGCGAACAACGACACAATGCCCTCGCCCGATACCGGCAGCGTCTCCACGGCCCCCAGCAGGTCGGGAATCAGCTTGCGGGCCGCACGTTCGGCCAGCCCCTTGCCGTCACCGCTGTTGCCCACAATCGCCGTGTACAGCGCCAATATGCTCGGGTCAGCCCCAGTGAACGCAGGTGCCACCACACTGGGCGGCGTCACGGTGGCCACTCGCGCCAGCATGGCCCCCAGCAGGGAATCGGGCGACATGCGCAAATGCCTCGCGTAGCAGTGTACGTACCGGCGCTGCGCCGAACCGTTCCAGAACTCTTCTTCGGTCATCATCCCGTAACCACCTGCCATCATGCGCCCCCTTTCGGCGTCTTGCTGTCGCTTGAGGGCATGGACTCGGGACGCTTCAGCCATCCGGCCACAGCGGGCCATTTATCGCCCGCTATCTCGGCCACGCTAACCACTATGGCGCTCGCCGACGTGCCGTTGGACAGTATGCTTGCCCGGCGTCTGCCCGTGTCTTCGATGATGAAACGGCGCAGGCTGGCGGCGGTTCCACGGTTGGACGTGGCCAGCGAGGGCAACAGCGCGCGTTCCGACATGTCCACGGTCAGCCTGTCGCGCTCGGGCGCGCTGGCGTCAACGACGGACAACGCCGTTACGCCCGTGTTCACGGATACGTTGCAACTGGGTGCGATGAACGCGAACGCCTCCAACAACCTGCGGGCGGCGATGTCGTCCCCTGCGGCGTTGAACCTCACCGGCACCGGAGCCAAGGCCGAACAGTAGGCCGCGAGCGCGCACACGTCGGCGAGCGCCTGCGTTCTGACTGTGACGGTTTTCGAGTATTCGCCGTATGCGTAGGCCAGTAGCCAGCCCGATATGCGGGACAGTTGGAACGACAGCAGTTGTTCCACGCCATCCGTGTGTGCGGTGTCTCGTATCGGGGTGTGGTCGTCGGCGAGCGCGGTGGCGGCGGTAGAATGGGGTTGTGTAGCGATGCCCCGGCGAACGTCAATCGTTCCCGGGGTATTTGTCTGATGGGTCATGGTTCAGCCCTCCACGTACCGCTTCAGGCTCGCGTAGGATACGAGGAATATGCGCCCTGTCTTTCGGGCCTTTATCTTGCCTTGGTGAATCAGCTTCAGCGTGCTTTTGCTGTCCCTGAAGCCCAGCAGGCGCGTGGCCTCGGGCACGCTCACCGATATGGGTTCCAATTCGGGTGCGGTTGTTCCGCGCATGGTAATTCCTATCCGGGTATGCGAGCGCCTAGCGTCCCGCACGCCCTGTCTGCAACGAATTGATTATTACCCGTCGGAACGGCTGACAAACCACAGCCGACGTTCTGTATCCCCGGGGATTGCCACGTTGCCGTGACGGCATCCCGGACTATGCCTATACCCGTCCCGTTGTCGGCGGGACAGTGGCGCTAAACCCGCGTCATGGAATAGGATACCTTGATACGTGCTAACTGGACTTTGTACACCATGTACGGCGTTTCGCGTCCGTATATCCACGGATAGTGTTATCTGAACACGTTATAGTCGGGTGCCACGCCGTGCGTGTATGCGGGAACAAGGAACGCGATCGCCTTGGAAACGCTTGTTTCCTTGCAGGCGGCGCGTAGTTTTGTCCACCTATGCCACTGTTCGTCGTATGTATCCCATTGATAATCTCGATTTTCAAATTCCTCGATGCTCTGTTCGTTCGCGTGTATGCGGGCCATGACATGCCAGTGCGCGTACATGAGGGCGGCGAGCATCACCACGCCGTCGCACGCCAGCTCGTCATCGTCCGGGCACCTCCGTATGGCATCGAGGAATACGGACGATACGCGGCCTGCATAATCCCTTATGCGCCTGTCCGCGTCATCCGACCACCATTCGGCCAACCGTTCATCATCCATATACAGCCAGACGTCGTATATGTCCATGTCCGCTATGAGCGCGGTCGGATAATCCCGTTCCACGTGAGCGCGAAACATGATGTCGTTACCCTTGATGCTATCTATGACGGTTGCGCGCATGGAATCATCAAGCCGAGCACGTTCCGCGTCGGACGACACTATTCGCCGAGCGTTACGCCACATGTCGCGCATGCCCTTCAGCCCATCGCCGATACCGCCGTTGCGTCCGCGCCAGTATTCACCATACGTGCGTCCGAGCGCTACAGGGGACGGCGCGCGCTCGCCATCGGCGACACCGGGGTTCGTATGCGTCAGCAGATAGTGGATTGCCCACACGTTTCGTTCGGTCAGCGTATCGTATTCATAGCCCACCGCTGCGAACTTCTTGATTACCCGCTTCTGTTCCTGAGATACCTGCACCATGAATCACACCACCTTGAACAATTCCGTCATGGTCTCCACCTGCACCGCCTGCGGCAGCAACGCCACCACTCGCGAGCGCCGCCCGGCGTCTAGTCCGAGCAGCACGGCCACACGGTCATCCAGCGGCATGGACGCCAGCGCGTCCACCATGTCCGCCATATCGTCATCGCCGACCGATGGCGTTACGGCGCTCGCCGACGTGTGTGGGGTCTCTGCCGGGTTCATGGCGCTCGCCAGTTCGGCGTTCACGTTGTCGCTCAGTCGTTTGTCGGCGTCGGCGCTCGATTGCTGGTAGACGGCCACGGTCTTGATGTTGGTGTGGCCTCCCTTCTGCATGAGCTGGCCGACAGTCGCGCCGTCCTGTGCGTAGTGGGTCAGGGCGCTGTGGCGCAGATCGTGGAACGTCATGCCGTCCATCGAACGGTCGCCCACGGCCTGTTTGGCGCGTGCGAACATGTTGCGTATGCTCTGGCCGCTGACGATGCCGTGCGAGCGTATGCCCGTGAACAGCAGGGCGGTGGGCGCGTTCCCCGTGTACGTGTCCATGTGGGCCTGAATCACGGGAACCAACGGCGCGGGTATCTCGATGTCCCTGCGGCTTCTTGCGGTCTTCAGCTCGCCCAGCACGTTGGCCTTGTGCCCGTTCACGGTGCCGTCCTTCGCGGCGCGCCGCACGTGCAGCAGCGCGGGGGAGCGCCCCAGCTCCACGTCGCGGCGCTGCAATCCCAGCACCTCGCCCTGCCGCAGGCCCATCACCCCGGCTATCAGCACGGACAGCCGCATGGAGGGCGGCATGGCGTCGGCGAGCGCCTGCACCTGCGCGCGTGTGGCTATGACGTATTCGTGCCGTGTGCCCGGGGTGGGCGGTCTGAACTGCACCGGGTTCGTCGGTATGAGGGTCGCGCCAGTGTCGTCCAACGGTCTGGTGGCGGCCTCGGACATGATGCCGTTCAGCAGGTCGTACACGTGCTTCCGTATGCTCGCCCCCCGCCCGTCCTTGGTGACGTCCATGCCGTCGTACCACGCCTGTATGTCGGCGGGGCGTATCGCGGTCATGCGCTTTGCCCCCAGAACCGGGTTGAGGTGGTCGCGCAGGTACTGCCGGTACTTCTCCCTTGTGCCCTCGCGCAGAGGTTCGCCGTTGCGCTTGCGGTGCGTCTCCACGTAAGATGCCGCGTACTCTGCGAACGTGACGGTAGAGCGGCTGGCCTTGCGCTCGCGTTCCCGTACAGGCGTCCACGCGCCCGAGTCGATTAGTCTCTTCTCCGCGCCGAGCCATCCGGCGGCGGCGGTAGCGTCATCGAAATTCCGGTATTGCCGTTGCCCCAGTCTCGGATACTCCGCGAACGCCTCTATCGGCGTCGGGTAGCTGGCCTGATAGTAGGTGCCGTGATGGCGGTTGATCTTCGTCTCAATCTTGCCGAACTGCCTGCGTTTGCCTTTTCGCGCCATGCTGCCACCTCCCCGTGGTGTGAACGTTCGGTGTCCGAACGGCTTAGGCGGTAAGGCGAGGGCGGTCGTTTTTCTTACCGCCCTATTTACCGCTCTGCACAAGTATAATTAAGGGTGTACACGGTATCAAACGGAAACGAGGTGATTGGCGCAGACTGTTGGAAACATGCGGGTTTCGGCATGAAAAAGCCCTTACCGGGGATTCCCGATAAGGGCACGTGCGGAGGATACGAGATTCGAACTCGTGAGGCTGTTACACCAACACGCTTTCCAAGCGTGCGCCATAGACCACTAGGCGAATCCTCCATGGTGTTCTCGATGCAGACGCATCTCAAGCACAAGATGTAACCATAACACAGCATGGGGACAGTGCCAAATGCGAGTCAGGCACGGCGAGTCTAAACCTGATGGCTGCGGTGCATTCGGCCGCGCGTATGTGGTTGGTCGCGGATCGGAAAACAACCACATTGCGGGGGTGGTGTATGTCAAGATGGAACCATGAACCAGTCTTTCGAGCCGTTCTACGACGTCAACCGCACCTATGACGACAATTACGCGCAAGGCCCGTTCGGCGCCTTCGCGCAGGCGCTGGCGGATCCAGCGCAGGTGGACAATCAATCTGCAGCGTCGTCGTGCGAATCGTTCCTCGGTTTCCCAGTGAACCTGCCGTTCGGCATCCCCGCCGGACCGCTGCTCAACGAACGGTTCACCACCGCCGCATTCCGCATGGGTTTCGACCTGGCCGTCTACAAAACCGTACGGTCGCGGGCCTGGGGCTGCAACGCGTTCCCGAACGTACTCGCCGTGCATCCCCGGTCCGTCGACGGCCTCCTGACTCCGGGCAGCCCCGAACTTGACGAGGGCGTGCTCGCCGACACGCGTTACGAGACGCCGATCTCCATCTCCAATTCCTTCGGCGTGCCCTCGCGCGACCCCGACATCTGGCAGCCGGACATGCGCCGAGCCATCGCGGCGGCGGGCCATGGGCAGCTGCTGGTGCCCAGCTTCCAGGGTTCGCGCGTCGAAGGCATGTCCACCGACGATTACATCGCCGATCACGTGACCACCGCGCGGCTCGTCTGTGAGACGGGCGCGGGACTGATGGCCATGAACACCAGTTGCCCCAACGAAGGACATAATCGGTTGCTGTGCCATGATCCTCATCTGGTCGGTCGCATCACCGAAGCGGTCAAGAACGAAATCGCCGATCGTCCGCTCATCATCAAACTGGCGTACATCCCGCCGGTGGCAACGGAACCGTGGCCGCAGGACTCCGGGGCGGGGCACTACACCTATGCGCGCGTGACCGACGACTCGGCGTTGGAGCTGATGGTGCGGCGGACCGTGGCTCGCGGCACCGTGCAGGCCATCGCCGCCATCAACACGATCTCCGCCAGACTCGTCGACGCGAACGGTAACCAGGCATTGCCCGGCGCGGGCCGGGAACGCAGCGGCGTATGCGGGCATGCGATCCGTTACGCCGGACTCGATATGGTCGCGCGCCTGGCTGCGATCCGTGAACGACTCGGGTTGGATTTCGCGATTATCGGCGTGGGCGGCGTGGTGGAACCGTCGGATTACGACGATTACCGTGCGGCCGGCGCCGACGCCGTGATGAGCGCCACCGGCGCCATGTGGGACGCGCGCTTGGCCCGGCGCATCAAGTCCCGCTGACTTCCCTATTGCTCCATGCTCCATCCTCTCTCCGGTGTGGATCTGCAGCCGGGGTGACTTTATGGTTACGCCTTTTCTGACGAGAGGTGGCGGTGTGCTCCCCGTCTCCATCCGTTGCGCTCTCCTCCCTCGCTGTAGGGAGGAGCAGGGTTCCCCCAAAAGGGACAGAGCGGCGAAGCATATTACCGCTTATGGCGCATTTCACCGCGTCGCCACAAGCGTTGTGGCACACTGGAATATAGTGTGTTTTCGTGAAAAGAGGTTGACCGTGGCTGAGAACAAGGAAGACGTCCTGCACGTTGAGGGAGGCAAGCCGCTGAACGGCACCATCAAAGTGCGTGGCGCGAAGAATTTCGTCAGCAAGGCCATGGTGGCCGCGCTGCTTGCGCCGGGCACCTCGGTGCTCAAGAACGTGCCGGAGATCCGCGACGTGCACGTCGTATCCGACCTGCTGCGCCTGCACGGCGTGGACGTGGACGTCAACGGCGACAAGGGTATCGTGACCATCAACGCCTCCCATGTCGAGATGCCGTCCGTGGCCGACGTCGACACCCTCGCCGGCTCCTCCCGCATCCCGATCCTGTTCTCCGGACCGCTGCTGCATCGCCTCGGCGAGGCCTTCATCCCGGCGCTCGGCGGCTGCAACATCGGCGGCCGGCCCATCGACTTCCATCTCGAAACCCTGCGCAAGCTCGGCGCCGATGTGGACAAGGACCACGCCGACGGCATCCACATCACCGCACCGAACGGACTGAAGGGCGCGAAGATCCATCTGCCGTACCCGTCGGTCGGCGCCACCGAGCAGACCCTGCTCGCCGCCGTGCTGGCCGAGGGCAAGACTGAACTGTCCGGCGCCGCCACCGAGCCCGAAATCATGGACCTCGTGGCCGTGCTGCAGAAGATGGGCGCCATCATCTCCGTGGATGTGGACCGCACCTTCCGCATCGAAGGCGTCAAGGAGCTCAAGGGCTACACGCACACCTCGCTGACCGACCGCATCGAGGCCGCCAGCTGGGCGTCCGCCGCGCTCGCCACCCACGGTGACATCTTCGTCAAGGGTGCCACCCAGCCGGAGATGATGACCTTCCTCAACGTGTTCCGCAAGATCGGCGGCGAATTCGACATCACCGACAAGGGCATCCGCTTCTGGCATCCGGGCGGCGACCTGAACCCGGTGGCCATCGAAACCGACGTGCATCCCGGTTTCATGACCGACTGGCAGCAGCCACTGGTCGTGGCGCTCACCCAGGCCAAGGGCCTGTCGATCGTGCACGAAACCGTGTACGAGAACCGCTTCGGCTTCACCAAGCCGCTTGTACAGATGGGCGCAACCGTGCAGCTGTACCGCGAATGCCTCGGCTCGCTGCCCTGCCGTTTCCAGCAGCGCAACTACAAGCACTCCGCCGTCATCTTCGGCCCCACCCCGCTGACCGGCCGTGACATCGATGTGCCGGATCTGCGCGGCGGCTTCAGCCATCTGATCGCAGCGCTCGCGGCCTCCGGCCCGTCGAACGTGCACGGCATCTCGCTGATCGACCGTGGCTACGCCGATTTCCGCGGCAAGCTCGCCGCCCTCGGCGCCGACGTGGACTGATTGTCGGACGGTGAAACCGGGCGGATGTCTGCGGGCGCGCCCGTTTCCTCCAAACTGTGTGAAACGCCGTCACTGCGTACTTGCCGATTAGCAAGTACGCAGTGACGGCGGAACTATATGTCTTGGAATGTCATGTATCCGAGGGTAAGAACAGCACGCCATGCGCCGTGACCTCGGATGGGCGATCACACCACGAGCTGGTCGAGCTGATTAACGGTCATCAGCCGTCCGAATTTGGTATTGAACGATTCTTGGCCGCCATACACCACTGCGCAGTCGGTTGAGTTTAAACCGAGCTGCGACGACAAATCACTAATCGGGCCAAAAGCGTGGGAATCGTAGCTGCTGGCGGCTTTGATCTCAATGGCATGGCGCAGAGAGCCGCCTTTTTCGATGAGCAGATCGATTTCCTTGCGATTGGTATCTCTCCAGAAATACAGGTGCGGTCGCTTGCCTTGCGCTTGGTACTGCTTGACGAGTTCGCTGATCACGGCATTCTCAAATAAAGGGCCTCGGAATTTGCTGAACAGCAGTTCTTCTGGGGAGTCGATGCCGAGCAGGTGGGCGGCCAAGCCGGTGTCGTGAAAATAAAGCTTCGGGGTCTTGACGAGACGTTTGCCCATATTGCGGTGGTAGGGGTACAACCGGAAGGTAATGAAGCTCGATTCGAGTAGCGACAGCCATCCCGTGGCCGTCTTGGCGTCCACCCCGCTGCCTTGCGCCAGTGCGGCGTAATTGACCAGTTCGCCGGTGTGCAGTGCGCATTGAGTGAGGAACGTGCGGAATTCCGTCAGTTTTTGGACTCCGAGCTCGCGGCGTACATCGCGTTCCACATAGGTGCTGATGTAGTTCGGGAAATAGTCCTCGGGGGCGATGTCGATGTCATATAGACGCGGGTATCCGCCGCGCCACGTCCACTCGTCGGTAGTCGACGGCATCATGTCGGCGGCGGTAAGTTCCATATGGGACAGTGGCGGCAGATGCATGATGGCCACGCGTCCGGCCAGCGATTGCGTGATGTTGTTCATCAGCAGGAAGTTCTGGGAGCCGCTCAGGATGAACTGTCCAGGTGTCTGACGGCGTTCGTCGACCATAACCTGCAATTCGGAGAACAAGTCGGGGACTCGCTGCGCTTCATCGAAGATGACGTTGTTGTCATACAGGGACAGGAAGCTTCTGATGTCTGTTCGAGCCAGATTTGCAACGTTGGCTTGCTCAAGATTGACATAACGATAATCGGAGAACTGCTCCCTGAGCAACGTGGTCTTACCTGATTGTCGTGCCCCAGTGAGACTGAGAATGGGGAATTTCGTGAGCAAATCCACCATTTTGGGGGTGATCGCGCGTGGAATCATATCAACTCATTCCTGATTATCATAAGCTTGATTCCTGATTATCATAGCATTCATTCCTGATTATCATAAGCTTGATTCCCGATTGTCATACGCATGGTGTCACGTGTTCATCGCGCCGGCCGTCAAAGTGGGCGAACAACGGGGCGGAGATGGCGGATAGCGCGAGGATCGCCGCAGCCGTGCCCAAAAGGATCCACTCCGGGGCCGCCGCGTCATACAGCCATCCGTATAGCATCTGCCCGAGCGGCTGCGCGCAGGTGGCGAAGCTGGCCAACAGCGACATGACCTTGCCCGTCATGGTCTCCGGTGTGCGTATCTGGATGGCTGGGATGGCGATGATGTTGGTGAAGCTGCACGCGAGGCTCACCAGGCAGCAGGATGAGACCAGCGCGATAAGCTTGGCCATGTTGCCCAACGGGAGCAGGAAGCCGACGCCTGCGGGTAGGATGACCGTGCCGAGTGCGGCCATGGCCGTCGGCATGCGGTCGATGGTCAGCGCGGCGGCGAACAGGCCGGCAAGGATGGCGCCGATGACCGCGGCGATGCCGATGATCCCGTCGCAGATGCCGTACACGGCGGCATCGAAGCCCAATACCGTGCGAATCATGAACGGGAACCCCACGGCCGAATAGCCGACGGCGAAGAGATTGATCACCGAGGCCAGGAGCATGAGCCGGAGGATATTCGGCCGCTCATGCGTCAGGAACCGTAACGCGGCCGCGATGTCGGAGATCCAGCCGCGAGCGGTGCCGGAGGGCGACGTCTCCGTGCCGTCCGATTGAGGTGTGGGGCGGTCGGAGTGTGCGTGGTCCATCGCCGGCGGAATCGGTTCACGGGGTTTGTTCTTCTGCGGCGGTTCGAGCCGGATGAAGCATTCGAGGGCGGCCGTGCAGAAGAAGCAGGCGATGGTGACGCCCAGCAGCGGACCGATGCCGATGAGCCCGTACAAGGCGCCGCCGATGAAGCTCGGCAGCAGCGAGGACAGTTGCTGCACCTGGTTGATGACGGCCATACCGCGGCGAATCACGGCCTCGCCGGATCCCCGGAGCAGTTGCGGCAGCGCGGCCTGCACGGTCGGTGTCTCGAATGCGCTCAGCACCGATAGGGAGACCATCAGCGCGCCGACCGCGATGATGCTGAATCCACCGTCCTGCACGGCGAACCATGAGGCGGCGGCCAGGACGAGCAGTCCTGAGCCCGCGTCGAGCGTGACCATGATGGTGCGGCGGTTGACGCGGTCGGCCAGTACGCCGCCGAACGGGGAGAGCAGGATGGTGGGGACGATCGCCGCGGCTAGCACCGAGGCGAAGACCGTGGCCGACCCGGTTTCGTCCAGCACCCACATCGACATGGCGAACCGCAGCATCATGCTGCCGAACAGGGATAATCCCTGCCCCATGACGAGCAGGATGTAGTCGCGTCCGAGCAGTGGGTTCGCCGGGCGGCGAGGCAGGTGGCCGTTGTTCGGGGCGGGACGTGGGTTTGTGCTGTGGCGATGCATGGTCGCTCCTTTCTGTTACATACCGACCGACGGTATGAATAATTGGGTGTGATTGGCGTCGACGAATCGACGTGTTGGTTTTGTAAGTCGATGGGGACTGGTGCGGGGTGGCGGACTGGGGTGAGGTGGACTGGGACGGGGTAGTGGACTGGGGACGACAGGCGACCTGCCGGCGGGTTGCCGGGCGGGTGCCTGGCAGTGGCTGTCGGGGATCTAAGGGCGGAGGGGCAGAGCTTCGTATGGCCGTTGCCGGGACGTGCGAGGGTCTGTGGGCGCGGGACTAGCGGTTGCGATCGTCAGCGGTGTCGTGCGGTTCGGGGTAGAAGCTCGGGGCGTTGATGGCCTGGAATCCGCGAACGGTCAGATCGATCAACTCCTCGTTGAACACCGGCAGGCCGATGGCGGCCAGCATGGTCGCCACGCATCTCGTTCGGGGCTCGGTGTCGGCGGCGGTGGGGGCGCAGGCGACCCAGTAGTTGAGTAGCAGTGAGAGCAGGATGGCAGCCTCGCGCGGGTATTCGGTGGTGATGGAGCCGTCCTCCACGCCGTCCATGATCAGGGTGTGGAATCCGTTGGCCACCGTGGTCTGCCAGCTTTGCAGGTTGTGGGCCAGCGTGGTGGGGTCCTCAAGGAACTGGGCGGCGTCGCGTTGGATGTTCAGATGCGTCTCGTTGGTGATCGACCGGCGCATGAGCTCACGCAGCTTCTCCAGTCCGGTCAGGTCGGTGCGTTGGCGTAGCTCGTTGAGTAGGTCGTGGCTGGTTGCAAAGTCGCGGTGCGTGAGTTCTTCAAGGATGGCTTCCTTGCCGGGGAAGTGGTGGTAGATCGCTCCCTTGGAGAGGTTGCCAAGCTCATTGACGATGTCCTGCATCGAGGTGTGTTCGAATCCCTTTTCGGAGAACAGCTTCTGCGCGGCATCGAGGATGCGCCGCCGTGTGACTTCCGGGTGTGCGTTGCGTGCCATGGGTTCTCCTTCCGTACCCGTCCGCATGTGCCAATTTACTGATCGAGCTTGTGATCCCAGTATACATACCGTCGGTCGGTATGTAAAATTCGAATGTCCGAATCGGGGGATTCTGCCGAGTGAGCGTTCACATACGACACCGTTGCAAACGAACCCCCGATTCGGACAAACGGTGCGTGCCGTAATCGAAGTTCGGGGGAGTGCGGCACAATGGAACCATGGCATCGAAAGGAAAACCCTCCCCGCGTTCAGCCGTCAAGCCGCTCAGCGATGAGCAGGTCGCACGCCTCGACGCGAAGCATCACCTCGTGGACCCGACCCGCTACTATCCGACCGGTCCGCGCACGCCCAACACCGCCGAAATCAACGCACAGAACCCCAAGGCCACCGAGCGTCTGCTCGAAGGCGTCTCCAAGGTGCTGCGCAACCGCAGCAAGGTGCGCGCCTGGGGTCTGGAGCGCGTCCCCGAAACCGGCACGTTCATCACCGCCGCCTCGCACGTGACCATGTATGACGTGTTCGTGCCGATGATGAGCCTGTTCCACATGGGCCGTCGCCCCCGCTATATGGCCAAGGCTGAAATGGCCAAGTGGCCCCTGATCGGCAAATGGTTCCAGCTCGTCGGCATGCAGCCGGTGCCGCGCCGCAGCGGCCAGGCCAAGGCCATCGAGGAGGAGTCGATCAAGATCATCACCTCCGGCCGGCCGCTGACCATCTGGCCGGAAGGCACCGTGACCCGCGACCCGAAGAAATGGGTCATGAGCCTCAAGCCCGGCATCGGCTACATCGCGCTCGAATCCTCCCGTCGGCTGGGCCGGCAGGTGCCGATCTTCTGCGCCGTCACCTGGGGCGCCGCCAGCATCAACCAGTGGTGGCCCTGGCCGCGCAAGAACGTGGTCATGTGCTACGACGGGCAGCTCGATTACGCCGACCTGCTCGCCGACATGGACTCCTGGGGCGAGGAGCCGCCCGCCGACAAGGTGTCGGAGCTCACGATGCGCGTCTTCCGCCGCATGAACGAGGTCATGGAAGAGATCCGCGGCGAACGTATGCCCGCCGAAGGATACTGGGATTACCGCAACATGCGCCGCCAGGCGTGGTGAGCCGGATGTGCGGCGTGCGCGGGCGCCGGCTCGCTCGCGCACGTGTCGGTGGCGGCGCACATGCGGACAACCTGGTGCGGCGCCCGTTCGTCGGGCGGCGGGAGTCCCGTGCATACCTGCAGGTAGGATGACCGCAGACCTTGAGACATAGTGGACCGATCGGCAAAGGAGCGGAACGATGAAGATCACGGTACTGGGCGCAGGCGCGTGGGGCACGGCATTCGGTCAGGTGCTGGCCGATGCGGGCAACGACGTGACGATGTGGGCCATCGAACCCGAAATCGTCGAAGGCATCCGCGACCGTCACCACAACGCCGTCCGCCTGCCCAGCGTCGAACGTCTCCCCGAGAACATGACCGCCACCGGCGATCGCGCCGAGGCCGTCAGGGGAGCGGAGATCATCATCGTCTCCATTGCCGCGCAGGCCGCCCGCGTCGCGCTCGAACCGTTCCGCGACCTGATCCCCGGCGACGCCATCGTCGTCTCCCTGATGAAGGGCATCGAACGCACCACCGGCAAACGGATGGACGAGGTCGTCACCGAGACCCTCGGCCTACCGGAGGATCGGTTCGCCGCCATCTCCGGGCCGAATCTGAGCAAGGAGATCGCCGCGCGGGAGCCGGCCGCCACCGTCGTCGCCTGCACGAACATCGATAATGCGCGCCGTGTGGCCCATGCCTGCACCACGCATTATTTCAAGGCGTTCGTCACCACCGACGTCATCGGATTGGAGATGTGCGGATCGCTGAAGAACGTGATCGCGCTCGCCGTCGGCATGGCGCGTGGCGCAGACTATGGCGAGAACACCGCCGCGATGATCGAGACGCGCGGCCTGTCCGAGATGACCGCGCTGGGCAAGGCGGCCGGCGCCGACCCCAAGACGTTCTGCGGGCTCGCGGGCGTGGGCGATCTGATCGCCACCTGCGGGTCGCCGTTGAGCCGCAACTACACGTTCGGCGCGAACCTGGGCAAGGGGCTGAGCGTGGAGGAGGCGACGCGCGTGAGCAACGGCGTGGCCGAAGGCGTGCCGACCACCGACGCCGTGGTGGCGTTGGGCAGGAAGCTTGGCGTGCCGACGCCGCTGGCCACCGCGATGAGCCATGTGCTGGATCGCGGCATCAGCTGCAGTGAGATGCTTGCCGAGCTGTTCGGCCCCGATATCACCGAGGAGTGAGCGAACGGAGCCATTTCGCTGGGCTGGCGTTTGCAATCAGACGGGAGCAGCGAGGCCCTTTTGTTGCGGGTTTGTGAAGCTACTGCGTCAAATGGTCCATGCACACATGCGGAAGCGCCGACGTAGAGCACGGCTGCGGGTAGGCTGGTACCCGGTTATCTGATCGAATCGGTCGACTGATCGGCCGAATGAAACACGAGACAAAGGACATGGGCAGCATGGCTAAGAAGCGCATCGTGGTGTTGTACGGCGGCAAGGCGGATGAGCATCCGATTTCCTGCATCTCGACCGCCGGTGTCTTGAAGGCGATGGACACCGAGCGTTTCGAGCCGATTCCGGTCGGCATCACCAAGTCCGGCCAGTGGATCGTCAACGGCGAGGACCCGCGCGGCTGGGACCTGAGCGGCGACGCGCTGCCCGAGGTCAAGGTCACCCCACAATCGCGTCCGGTGCTGCTGGACGTGAGCCGTGGCTGCGACGGGTTCCTGGTCGGCGGCGACACCGTCGAATCCCTCGGCCACATCGATGCGGTGCTGCCGGTGCTGCACGGCCCGTACGGCGAGGACGGCACCATTCAGGGTCTGCTTGAGATGATGAACGTGCCGTACGTCGGCTGCGGCGTGCTTGCCTCGGCCTCGTGCATGGACAAGCATTACACCAAGGTGCTGCTGAACGCCGCCGGCATCGCCACGGCGCCGGGCATCACGCTGGATGCGCGTTCCTTTGACGCCTCGGACGGGTTCGCCTCCGACGCCGCGGCCATCATGGCCGAGGTCGAGGCCGCCGGCCTGCGCTACCCGCTGTTCGTCAAGCCGTCGCGTGCCGGTTCCAGCTTCGGCGTGACCAAGGTGGAGCGCGAGGGCGATGCGGCCGAACTGGCCGCCGCCGTGTTCGAGGCCTCCCACCATGACTGGCGCGTGCTGATCGAGCAGGGCATCGACGCGCGCGAGATCGAATGCGCGGTATTGTGCGCCAAGCCGGGCGACGAGCCGAAGGCCAGCTGGCCGGGCGAGATCGTGCTCGACCGCCGCGAGGACGGCGGCGACCAGTTCTACGACTTCGACAGCAAGTACATGGACTCCTCCGCCTCGCATGTGGAGGTGCCCGCGAACCTGCCGGAGGAGACGCTGCAGCGCGTGCGCGAGACCGCGATCAAGGCGTTCAAGGCCGTGGACGGCATGGGCCTGAGCCGCGTGGATTCGTTCGTGACCGCCGACGGCGCCATCATGATTAACGAGATCAACACGATGCCCGGCTTCACCCCGATCTCCATGTACCCCAAGGCATGGGAGGCCACCGGCCTCAGCTACACCGATCTGATCACCACCCTGATCGAGGGCGTGCTCTGAGCTCAGTAGGGGATTATTGCCTTCAGTTGGAAACTTTTCGGGTTTCCAACTGAAGGCAAAGCCATATTTGGCGGTATTCGACGGCGATGATGGCGGATAGGTTTCCAACTGAAGATGACAATCCCCAACTGAATGTGTTGCCCGCAGCCTGACATGAGGTGAGTTCCCACCACCTTTTCTGCAAGGCTGTTGTTCAACCGTTGACATATGCGCTTAATTGGGGTAGTTTCCGCCATCTTTTCAACAGTTGACCTATGGAGCCGGCGTGTTACCGAAAGTTCAGCGACCGGTCTCCATAATCCGTTGGGGGTTCACGAGACGGCCAACCTGACGTTAACTTGGCCACCTACGCTCCTGAATCGTGAACGGCCGGCAAGCCACTCATCGTTGCCGGGCCGAATGTCACCGAGGAAAGGAACGTAGATGAATTCCCTGCGTAAGATCGCGGCCGGCGCATTCGCCGCCGCCATGCTGATGTCCGTGGCCGCCTGCGGTTCCGCCAACGCGGCCGGCGGCGACAATGCCGGCCAGGCTTCCGACGCCAACGAGGAGTGGGCCGCCGCCACCTCCGTGGCCGACTTCGGCAGCTTCGAGGACCTCGAGGTCGCCGCCAAGGAGGAGGGCGCGTTGAACGTCATCGCGCTGCCGCACGACTGGTCCAACTGGGGCGAGGTCATCGAGACCTTCAAGGAGAAGTATCCGGAGATCGAGGTCACCGAGCTCAATCCGAACGCCTCCTCCAAGGAGGAGATCGATGCCGCCAAGACCAACGCCGGCACCGACGCCGCCCCGGATGTGTTCGACACCGGCCTGGCCGTGGCCTCCACCAACACCGATTACTTCGCACCCTACAAGGTGCAGGCCTGGGACAAGATTCCGGATGAGCTCAAGGATCCGGACGGCCTGTACTACGGCGACTATACCGGCATTATGTCCGTTGGCTGGAACAAGGACAAGTACGGTGAGATCGAATCGATTGACGACCTGCTCGACCCGAAGTTCGCTGGCACTGTGGCTCTGAACGGCAAGCCTGCCGAGGCTGGTGCCGCGTTCAACGGATTCGTGATGGTCAACGCGCTCAAGGGCGGCGACCTGAACAACCTGCAGCCCGGCCTGGACTTCTTCAAGGAGCTCAAGGACGCCGGCAACCTGACCCAGGTGGACGTGACCAACGGCACCATCGACTCCGGCCAGACCGGTGTGGTTTTTGACTGGACCTACAACCAGGCCTCCTATGAGGCCAGCCTGGAGAGCAAGGGCGTGGACTGGGAGTACATGACCTTCCCCGAAGCCCAGGTGGTGAGCTACTACAACCAGTCCATCAACAAGGACGCCCCGCACCCGGCGGCCGCCCGCCTGTGGATGGAGTACCTGTACAGCCCGGAGGCCCAGAACCTGTGGCTCAAGGGCGGCTCCAACCCGATCCTGCTGCAGTCGATGATCGACGAGGGCACCGTGGACCAGGATATCCTGGCTGACGCGGACGTGCTCGAGGGCGACTCGCTGAGCTACACCAACGAGGACTCCACCCGCATCACCGAGTGGCTGCAGGAAAACTGGGACGCGACGATCGGCAACTGATCCCATGACCATCGCACTCGCACAGGGACGGCCCGCCCGTAAGACGGCGGGCCCGTCCGCTACCTCCTTCGTCGCCGCGCATCGCAAGGAACTCGGCACCGTCGGCGTCACGGTTCCGTTCTTCGCATACACGGCCTGCTTCCTGCTCGTGCCCACGATCATCGTGGTCGTCGGCGCGTTCACCGGTGCCGACGGCGGCTTCACGCTCGCCAACTTCGCCCGACTCGCCGAGCCGAACACCATCGCCAGCTTCGGCACGTCGATTACGGTGTCGATCATCTCCGCGGTGATCGGTTCGGTCGTCGGCGCGCTCGCCTCCTACGCGCTGGTCATCGGCGCCAGGCCGGACGGCCTGCTGCGCCGCATGGTCTCCGCCATCTCGTCGGTGCTCGCCCAGTTCGGCGGCGTCATGCTCGCGTTCGCGTTCATCGCCACCATCGGCATCAACGGCGTGGGCACGATGCTGCTGCAGCAGCTGTTCGGCATAACCGTGGACCCGAACTGGCTGTCCTCACTGTCGGGCCTGATCGTGATCTACAGCTATTTCCAGATCCCGCTGATGATCATCGTCTTCCTGCCCGCGGTCGATTCGATCCGCACGGAGTGGCGCGAGGCCACCGAAAGCCTGGGCGGCAACACCTTCCAGTATTGGACGCGCGTGGCCTGCCCGATTCTGGCGCCGCGCTTCATCTCCGCGTTCCTGCTGCTGTTCGCCAACGCGTTCTCCGCGTATGCCACCGCCGCGGCCCTGTTCTCCCAGCGGGCGATTCTCGTGCCGCTGATGATCCAGGGGGCGATGCGCAACGAGATGGATCCGAACCAGCAGGGTTTTGCACAGGTGCTCGCGTTCGCGATGGTCGTGGTCGTCGCGATCGTGATGCTGCTCAGCCACATCATCGAAAAGAGGGCCGGACGATGGCAGTGAATCCCGAAACCGCGCACAGGACCGTGGGCGCCGCGAACCCGCCGCAGCTGCGCGCCATCCGCCTGCGCAGGCAACGCATCTTCAAGGCGATTGTGCTGACGCTCACGTTGCTGTTCCTGTTCATCCCGTTGGCGTCGATGCTGCTGTTCACGGTGCGCCACCCGCTGTCCGGACAGTGGAGCCTGGCCCCGTGGCAGGCGATTTTCACCGGCAACGGCGAGTCGCTGGGCGCGGATCTGACCGTGCTGTGGGAGGGACTCGGCTCCTCGCTGCTGCTGTGCGTGGTCACGGTGGCGATCATGCTGGTGCTGATGGTGCCGACGATGGTGATCGTGCACATCCGCTCCCGTCGATTGGAGCGGGCGATCGAATGGGTGTCCACGCTGCCGCTGACGATTCCCGCGATCGTACTGGTGGTGGGCCTGGGCCCGATCTACCGCTGGCTGTCAGCCGACGTGCTCAGCACCGACCCGGTGTGGCTGTGCTTCGCGTACGTGGTGCTGGTCATGCCGTTCGCGTTCCGATCGATTGCGGTGGGGCTGAACTCCATCGACGTCAAGACCCTGGTGGAGGCTTCGCGTTCGCTGGGCGCCTCCTGGCCGCGCGTGTTCTTCCGCGTGATCATTCCGAACCTGTGGCAGTCGATTCTGTCCGCCTCGTTCATTTCTATCGCCGTAGTGCTCGGCGAGTACACGGTCGCTTCATTGCTCGGCCGTATGAACCTGCAGGTCGCGCTCTACCAGCTCGGCCAGTCGAATTCACAGGTCTCCACTGCCATGTCGCTGCTCGCGTTGATGTTCGGCGTGATACTGCTGGTGGCGCTCGACCTGATTTCCACCGCCATGCGTACATCCAAGGAAGGTAAGTAATCATGACTCTCGCCGATCAGAAGGCGGCTGTTGCCGAAGCATCGGAATCGTTCATCGACAACGAACTGGGCGCCACCGTGACCGAGGCCGCCCAGGCGGTTCTCGAGGGCTCCGCCGAACGCGGCGGCGGCATCCGCATGCAGCATGTGGACAAGATCTATCCGGGAGCCGCCAGCAAGGCGCTCGACGACTTCAACCTGGACATCAAACCCGGTGAGATGGTGGTGCTGCTCGGTGGCTCCGGCTGCGGCAAGTCCACTGCATTGCGCGCGCTCGCCGGACTTGAGGACATCCAAGCCGGACGTATCCTCGTCGGAGGTCAGGACGTCACCGCCACACCGGTGAACAAGCGCAACATGGCCATGGTGTTCCAAGCCTATTCGCTGTTCCCCCATATGACCGCGCTGCAGAACGTGGAATTCGGTCTGGAGGTGCGTGGCATGAAGAAGGCGGAACGCCGTCGGATTGCCATGGAGAAGCTGGAGCTGGTGGGCCTGACCGATCAGGCCGGCAAGTACACCCAGCAGATGTCCGGCGGTCAGCAACAGCGCGTGGCGTTGGCCCGTGCGCTGGCCATCTCGCCGCGCGTGTTGCTGCTTGATGAGCCGCTGTCCGCGCTGGATGCCAAGGTTCGTGTGCAGCTGCGCGACGAGATTCGCCGCATCCAGCTGGAGACCGGCACCACCACCGTGTTCGTGACCCACGATCAGGAGGAGGCGCTCGCCGTGGCCGATCGCATCGGCGTCATGAACCACGGGCGCATCGAGCAGATCGCCGCTCCGCAGGACCTCTACCAGCGTCCCGCCACCGAATATGTGGCCACGTTCATCGGCTTGACCAATCGCCTGCCCGGCGGTTCCAACGGTTCCGAGGCTGTGGTGTTCGGCCAGCGCGTGCCGCTGCTGGAGGGTTCCAAGCAAGGTCCGCTGGTTACCGTGCTGGTTCGCCCGGAGGCGCTGACGCTGACTCCGGCCGAGGCGAACACCTCCAACGTGGGCGAGCATGCGCGCGTGGAGACCATCCACTTCCTGGGCGCGTTGGTCCGTGTGGACACGGTGATCAGCTCCGGGGAATGGCAACGGTGGAACGGCGGAGAACAGCTGCGCGTGACCGTGCAGCTGCCGGCCAGCGAGCTGCCGGCCGGTCTGGCGATCGGCTCCGATGTGGTGGTGGCGCCCAGGGCCGTGCCCGCGTTGGCGGTGTGAGGATTGTCGGGGCGGCCGGCTCGGATGGCCCGCCGCCCCGACAACTGTTGACTTGTGCGTGCAATATGGCCTGTTTCCGATGACTTTTCAACAGGACTATCTTTCAACTGTTGATCTATGCGTTTAACGGCGCCGTTTTCCGCTGACTTCTCAACAGTTCCACTTTTCAACTGTTGCCTTATGCGCTTAACGGGGCTGGTTTCTGCGGGTTTTTCATCAGTTGGCCTGGCTGGATCGGCCGGTTAAGGGGTGTGGGCTAGACTGGGGCTCAATCGGACCGTTTAGGGAAAGGAACGGCAATGGACTGGCTGACTCAGGCGCGGTGGCGGTTCGGCCGCATCGGTGCCGGCGCATGCGTGATGCTGGCCGTGTGGGTGGCGCTGAACATGGCGCTGTCCATGATGCTGGTGCAGGCGATGGGGCAGAACGCCGTGAACGTGCCGATATGGCTGCAGTTCCTCATTTCCAGCGGCCCGCTGTACCTAATTGCCATGCCAATGGGTCTGATGCTGATGAAGGCGGTGCCCGAACTGCCGACTCGCAGGTTCCCCATGACTCCCGGCCGGTTCTTCACATTGCTGCTCATGTGTCTGCCGATCATGTACGGTGGCAACATCATCGGCAACCTGCTGTCGATGGCGCTCTCCGGCGGCACGGCCCAGAACGCGATTGCGGATCTGGCCATGGCCAATGACCCGGCGATGATCGTCTTCGGCGTTATCCTGGGGCCGATCTTCGAGGAGTGGATGTTCCGCAAACAGATTATCAGCCGCACCCGCCGGTATGGCGAGAAGCTGTCGATTCTGCTGTCAGCCCTGATGTTTGCGCTGTTCCATCTGAATCTGTTCCAGTTCTTCTACGCGTTCGGACTGGGGCTCATGTTCGGCTACGTGTATATGCGCACGAGCCAACTGCGTTACTCGATCGTGATGCACATGATCATCAACTTCAACGGTTCGGTGCTGGCTCCATGGGTGCTTTCGCAGGTGGACTTGGAGGCGCTCGCCACCACGGACACCACCGATCCGGCTGCGGCCCAGGCGCTGCTGGCGCAGAACGGCGCCGGCATGATGCTGGTGTCCGGGTATGGGCTGTTGCTGATCGCCCTGTCGATTGCGGGCTTGGTGCTGCTGGTCACCAAGCGTCGCACGTTCGAGTTCTATACCACGCCCGAACAGCTGCCGAAGGGCCTGGGCGGGCAGACCGCATTCGGCAACCCGGGCATGGTGATCTACATCGCCATGTGTGCCGCGCTGACCGCCCTGTCGATGTACGGCCTATTCTGACCGGCTACTACTCCGCGGCGATTGCGCCGGCGCCGGCGTGCTGTTCGATGAAGTCGGCCCCGGCCAGCGCCCGCGCCGCGGCATCGGCCGCGGTGGAGGGGAACACGTCGAACCGTGCGTACACCTGCACCTCCGCGGTGATGCCGTATGGCGTGAACCCGGTGAACTTGACGAGCGTCGGCACGTTCTCCAGCCGCATACCTTCGGTCGCCTTGTTGACCACGTCCAGCGCACGCCGCTCGACCTCCTTCAGGTCGCTGCCCGCGGCCACCGTGAACGGCACCGGCACATAGCCTTCGGATGCCTGCGTGAGTTTCTCCAATGACGACGTGTTGAGCACCGAGTTGGGGATGACCATCTGATTGCCGCCGCGTTCGAGGATGACGGTCTGCCGCCAGGTGATGTCCTTGACCACGCCGGTGGTGCCTTGGATGCGCACCAGGTCGCCGGGCTGGATCACCTTGCCGAGCATGAGCCCGAACCCGCTGATGATGTTCGCGATCGTATCCTGCATACCCAGGGAGATCGCGACGCCGCCGACGCCGAGCGCGGCCAGCAGTGTGGTGGGGTTGATGCCGAACACCGGCTGCAGCACGATGGTGATCGCCGCCGCCCAGATGATCACGCGCAGGATGTTGGCGAAGATCGACGCATTCGGTATGCTGGCCCGGCCCAGTACCTCGTTGGTCACGCGGACCACGACCTTGGTGGCTATCATGGCGATCGCCATCACGATAACCAGCAGGATGACCTTGCCCGCATGCTGCTGCAGCCACTCCGTGATCACATCCATCACACGCCCCATTCCTGTTATGCGTTCGTCGCCATATCGTCGTCGGTTGTCTTGCCTGTTCCCATCCTACCGACTGTCTGCGGAAGGAGACGGTTCGCGACGTTTGTCGTAATGTTTGAGCGCGTAATTCTGGTTTGTTCGTCGTAAGTCG
>LBJMJ02800__coassemble_585_pt1 | contig 107126 bp, 88 predicted proteins | sample LBJMJ02800__metabat2_low_PE_009 | metagenome-assembled genome bin LBJMJ02800
ACGCCACCAACAAACAACCCCAAACGGATTGACAAAACCATAGGGACACCCCCCCCCAAAAAAAGCCGACACCATCCTACGACATGCGGTACGGCCCACGGTACGCCGCGGCCGCCAAGTTTGCATCAGCTGGTTGTATCAGCCGTGTGACGGAAACGCCCGCGCCGCGGCATCCTGCCGTCCGGCGGTGTACATTCATCAGCAACGGTACGATTCAGACGGGGGGATTCACGATGCAGCATGGGTCATCCATACCTCTACGCCACCGCACCGGCCGACGAGTCGCGGTCGTCATCGCCGCCGTCGCGGTGGTCGCGATCGTCGCCGCCGTGGTCGTCGCGCATCTGTCCGACACCGGCGTCATCACGTCCCCGTTGGGCGGCGATACGCAGGCCTCGGACGAGACGATGCGGGACCGATACCCGATGACGCCCAGCACCGTGGACTTCGACGGCGACGGTGTGGACGACTACACGGATATCCTCGCCGGCGCCCGCAAGGACGCCGAGGCAGCCCCGGCCTACGACGACGGCTACTACCAGGGCGGTTATCCGCCCGCGGACCGCGGCGCCTGCACCGATGTGGTCTGGCGTGCGTTCGCCGAGGCCGGCTACGACCTCAAGGCGATGGTCGACGCCGATGTCGCCGCCCACCCCGCCGACTATGCGAGCGCCGCGCCCGCGCCCGATCCGAACATCGACTTCCGCCGCACCGGCGTGCTTGACGTGTTCCTGTCCAAGTACGCGCAGACGCTGACCACCGACACGTCCGACAAGGCCGCCTGGCAGGGCGGCGACATCGTGGTGTTCGAATACACCCGGCATATCGGCGTGGTCTCGGATCTGCGTGACGGCGATGGCCTGCCGTTCATCATCCACAACATGGGCCAGCGCCAGCGCGAGAACGATTACCTCGCGTTCCGCAAGCATATGGCGGTGACCGGCCATTACCGGTTCGACGCCTCGCAGGTGCCGCAGGACGTGCTGCGGCCATGGAACGGCTGAGCGCGCCCCCACGCCATCCTCCCTTCGTTTGCGTACTCGTAAAACAAAGGGCGCCCCGGAATCACATGAAATTCCGGGACACCCAACGATTCCGTTCGTCATTCAGCCGATCCGCTCAGCCGATCGGCGGGTTCTCCCACTGCGGGGTGTCGGCGATGGCCGGCCCGTGGTTGTATTCCATCAGCCGCCAGCGCACCTCGCCGCCGCTCAGATCCAACGGCAGCAGCCGTACCCAGTGGGCGTTGCGCATCGACAGCACGCTGGCGAAGTCCGGGAACGCCGCGCTGATGCCCAGCAGCGTCTGCAGGGTCTGGGAGATCCATGCGCCGTGGGTGAAGAAGAACAGGTCGGTGTGCTCATCGCCGAGGGCCGACCACTCGTGGATGGCCTCCACGCCGCGCCTGCCGACGGCCTCCTTCGATTCGGCGCCGTATTTCATCTCACCGCCGCGGAATTCGGCCCAGGACCGGTAGTCCTCCGGGTAGCGTTCGGCCAAGTCGTCCACGGCCATGCCGTCCCACTCGCCGAAGCTGCGTTCGCGCACGCGCGGGTCCAGATGCACATCCAGTTCCAGCGGGTCGGCGAAGGCGTGCGCGGTGGCGGAGGCACGACACAGGTCCGAGGCCACCACAATGCGCTTCGTGACATCCGGACGGCGTTCCACGTACAGTTCGCGCAGCGTCTCGCCCGTGCGTTCGACCTGCCAACGGCCGACTTCGTCCAGCGGGATGTCGACCTGCCCCTGCAGGCGGTGCGCCGCGTTGTACGAGGTGCGGCCGTGGCGGACGAGGAAGATGGAACGGACGTGCTGGCTCATGACTCCTCCGGATGTTCAAGCTGCAGGTCGATGGTCGGCTGGTCGCGCCACAGGCGTTCGAGCCCGTAGTAGTCGCGCGATTCCTGATGCATGACGTGGATGACGAAATCGCCGTAGTCGAGCAGGATCCATTGGCCTTCGGTCAGGCCTTCGCGCGAGCGCGGCGAGAGTCGGGCCTTCAGGTGCAGGTCCTTCTCCACCTCCTCGGCGATGGCCAGCACCTGCCGCTCGTTGGAGGCGGAGGCGATCATCATGACTTCGGTGAACGCGAGCAGGTCGGTGACGTCGAAGGCCACGATGTCGTTGGCCTTGACGCGGTCGGCCGCGGCTGCGGCGATGCGGACGGCGTCGATGATGGTGGTTGCGGCGGTCATCGGATCAGCGCTCCCAGGCGGGCTTCCAGCCCTCGACGACGTGCTGCGTGTTCTCGGAGTAGACCATCGCGTCGTCCGGGACGGCGTGGCGGATGACGGAGCCGGCGCCGGAGGTCACGTTGTCGCCGACTTCGACCGGGGCGACGAACAGGTTGCCCGCGCCGATGTGCACGTTCGAGCCGATGTTGGTGTGGTGCTTGTGCACGCCGTCGTAGTTGGCGGTGATGGTGCCGCCGCCGATGTTGGTGTGCTCGCCGAGGTCGGCGTCGCCGACGTAGCTCAGGTGCGGCACCTTGGTGCCGTCGCCGATGTGCGCGTTCTTCATCTCCACGAACGCGCCGGCCTTGGTGCCGGTTCCCAGTTCGTTGCCGGGGCGCAGGTAGGTCCAGGGGCCGATGGTGGCGTCCGCGCCGATGTGCGTGCCCTGCACGCGGGAGCGTTCCACGGTGGCGCCGGCGTCGACGATAGCGTCGATCAGCGTGGTGTAGGGCCCGACGACCGCCGCTTCGCCGATGACGGTATGCCCCTGCAGGAACGAACCGGGCAGGATGACGGCGTCGCGTGCGATCTGCACGTCGTCCTCGATCCAGGTGGTCGCCGGGTCCAGGATGGTGACGCCGTCGCGCATCCATCGCTCGCAGATGCGGCGGTTGTACGCTTTGGACAGTTCGGAGAGCTGGACGCGGTCGTTGACGCCCTCCACGGTCAGCGGGTCGGGCGCGGCGAAGGCGCCGACGTTGCCGTCGGCCTTGGCCATCTCCAACGCGTCGGTCAGGTAGAACTCGCCCTGAGCGTTGTTCGACTTGAGTCCCGCGATGGACTTGGCCAGCACGGCGGCCTCGAACACGTAGACGGAGGTGTTGACCTCCTGCACGGCCAGTTCGCTGCGGTTGGCGTCCTTCTGCTCCACGATGCGCAGCACGTTGCCCTCGCGGTCGCGGATGATGCGGCCGTACCCGGTCGGGTCGTCGAGGATGGTGGTCAGCACGGTCGCGCCGTTGCCGCTGGCCTCGTGGAACCCCAGCAGGTCATGCAGGGTGCCGGAGTCGAGCAGGGGCATGTCGGAGGCGGCGATGAGCACCGGGCCGCTGAGTTCGCCGCGTTCGGCCAGCTGGGTCATCGCGCACTGCACGGCGCGTCCGGTGCCGGGGATGTCGTCCTGGTTGACGATTTCGACCTGGTCATTGTAGGAGCGGGCGGCGGCGGCCACACGGTCGGCCTGGTAGTGCACGACGACGGCGAGCGTGTCCGGATCCTGCGCGCCTACGGACTCCATCACGCGTTGGAGGAAGGTTTTGCCGGCGAAGGTGTGCAGCACCTTCGGGGTACGCGAACGCATGCGTGTGCCCTCGCCCGCGGCGAGGATGATGGCGGCGGATAGTGCCATGAGATATGCTCCATTCCCTCGTGGACTCGCCTGAGGCGGCGGCCGCGAGGGCCACCGCCCCGGCACCAAGCTCCCCCACCTGGACTCGAACCAAGACAAAGGGTTCCAAAGACCCGTGTGCTGCCATTACACCATGGGGGAACGGCGGGACGAATCCCGCCAAGTGTTCATTATGCCATACGGCTGGACCACGTCAACCGCTCCAGCGGGTTGCATTGCGATTCCGGGGTGTAAACCGTATCGGAGGATTGCCGTCAGGCGAACAGGAAACCCTGCCCGTGATGCTCGGGATAGGTGTCGAACAGCTCGGCGACCGAACCATCCTCGAACACCGCGCGGATGGCGCTGGCCAGCAGCGGCGCGATCGAGAGCACAGTCAGGCCGTCCCAGCGCTTCTCCTCGGGAATCGGCACGGTGTCGGTGAGCACCACCTCGCGGGCGCCGCACTCCTTGAGCCGGTCCACCGCAGGGCCGGAGAGCACGCCGTGCGTGGCCACCACGGTCACGGACTTGGCGCCGGACTCGCGCAGCACCTTGCAGGCGCCGGCGATCGTGCCCGCCGTGTCGATCAGGTCGTCCACGAGGACGCAGTCTTTGCCCTCCACATCGCCGACCACACGGTTGGCGACTGCGCGGTTCGGCCGGGTGATGTCGCGCGTCTTGTGCACAAAGGCCAGCGGGCCGCCGCCGAGGCGCTGCGCCCACTGTTCGGCCACGCGGATGCGGCCGGCGTCCGGGGAGACGACGGCGACGTTGTCCAGATGATTGAAGAAGCGGTCCCGGATGTAGTCGACGAGCACCGGCATGGCGATCAGATGGTCGACCGGGCCGTCGAAGAACCCCTGGGACTGCGCGGCGTGCAGGTCGACCGACATGATGCGGTCGGCGCCCGCGGTCTTGAGCAGGTCGAACATCAGACGGCAGGAGATCGGCTCACGGCCGCGGTGCTTCTTGTCCTGGCGCGAATAGCCCAGCAGCGGGCACACGGCAGTGATCGAACGCGCGGAGGCGCGCTTCAGCGCATCGATCATGATGAGCTGTTCCATGATCGACTTGTTGATTGGGTTGGCGTGGCTCTGCAGCACGAACACGTCCGCGCCGCGCACCGATTCGGTGTAGCGTACGTACATCTCGCCGTTGGCGAAGTCGTAGGCCGTGGTCTCCAGGACATCGATGCCGAGTTGCTCGGCCACGTCCGCCGCCAGCTTAGGGTGGGTACGCCCCGTGACGAGAATGAGGTTCTTATCGGGCTTGCCTGTAAGGATTGCGCTCACCGTATCTCCAAACGTGTGTTTCGCTGACGTGGACTGAACCTTAGTCTAACCATGTGCGCCGACGTGCGACACGGCCGGACGCCGCCGACCAAGACCTCGCTGATAACGCTCACATCGGCGGAATCCCGCGCCTGCTACTCCGACCGCCGCCGGTACAGACCGTGTTTGCCGATGTACTGGACCACGCCGTCGGGCACCAGGTACCAGACCGGCTCGTCGTGCGCGGCGCGGCGCCGCACGTCGGTCGAGGAGATCGCCAGCGCGGGGATCTCCAGGGTGTCGACCTTGCCCTCGGGCAGGTGCGCCCCCTCGGGGCCGGAGTACCCCGGGCGGGTCACGGCCACGAAGTGCGCCAGGTCCCACATCCGCTCCGCGTCCTTCCATTCCATGATCTCGGCCACCGCGTCCGCGCCGGTGATGAAGAACAGTTCCGCGTCCGGATGCTGCGCCCGGATGTCACGCAGCGTGTCGATGGTATAGGTGATGCCGGGACGGTCGATATCCACCCGGGACACGGTGAATTTCGGATTGGACGCTGTGGCGATCACGGTCATCAGGTACCGGTCCTCGGCGTTGGTCACATGCTTGTCGAGCTTGAACACGGGGCGTCCGGTCGGCACGAAGATCACCTCGTCCAGGTCGTATACCCAGGACACCTCGGAGGCGGCCACCAGGTGCCCGTTGTGGATCGGGTCGAAGGTGCCGCCCATGATGCCGATGCGCCGACGGCTGTGCCAGTTGCCTCGCGCCGAAAGCCTGCCTTTGCCGGGCGCGTGGACGCTCTGCGTCGCCGACGCGGGCAGCAGGTCGGACATCCGGCGTTCCTGCTCCCCCGCCATCGTCTCGCTCGTATCCGCGGTCATGCGGCAACGCCCCCCTCATGCCCGGTCTGCCGGCGGTCGGCCTCGCGCGTCTCCTGCTCGGCCTGGTCGGCCGTGGAGATGGCGCCGTCGGCGTCGATCCTGTCCATGTCCTCATCCCACTCATCCTGCACGACCTGTCGGATCTCGGCGAAGGTCGGCAGCGCGAAGTCGGGCTGGTACAGTCCGCGGATGACGGCCACGCACTCGGTGACCTTGACCAGCGTGTCGGTCATCCCGTCGATGTTCCCATCCCGTTCCTGCCTGCGGAAGGTGAGGATCCGCCGCTCCATCAGCGCCGTCTGCGTCCTGACTGTGGCCAGCTGGTCCCCGTCCAGGTCGGCGACCTCATGCGAGTCGGTCTCCGGCCAGCCGATCAGCACCGCGTCCGCGTATTCGAGCGAGGCGCGCTGCGCCGCCGTGGCGATGCCGTCCTCGATCTGCACCAGGAACACGTAGCGCACCAGGCTCAGCCGTTCCGCCGCGATCCGCAGTCCCAGACGCGGATCGTCCAGATCGGCTCCCCACGGGTTCGCCACATTCGCCCCGCCGCCGGTTGTCGGTTCCTCACTCATGCTCGCACCTGCCCTGTTCCGTATCCGATCCACTTGGTCGTGGTCATCTCCCTCAGGCCCATCGGACCGCGGGCGTGCATCTTCTGCGTGGAGATGCCCAGTTCGGCGCCGAAGCCGAACACACCGCCGTCGGTGAACCGCGTGGAGGCGTTGACCATCACTACTGCCGAGTCTATACGCTGGGTGAACGTTTCCACAGCCGAGTAGTCCTCGGCGATGATCGATTCGGTGTGTCCCGTGGAGTGGGCGTTGATGTGGGCGATCGCCTCGTCCAGCGAGTCGACCACCTTGATCCCGATCTTCAGCGCCAGATACTCGGTGTCCCAATCCTGCTCGTCGGCATGCGCCAGGTCCAGGTCCAGGATGTGCGACTGCCCGATGATGCGGTACGCGGTCTCGTCGGCGCGGATGGCCACATGCGCGTTGGCGAGCGCCTGCGCGGCCACCGGCAGGAACCCTTCGGCCACGTCCCTGTGGACGAGCAGCTTCTCGGCGGCGTTGCATACGCCCACGCGCTGCGTCTTGGCGTTGAGCAGGATCGGGATGGCCTTCTCCGGGTCGCCGCTGCGGTCGATGTAGATGTGCACGTTGCCGGCGCCGGTTTCGATGACGGGCACGGTGGAGTTGCGGACCACGGACTGGATGAGCCCGGCGCCGCCGCGCGGCACCAGCACGTCGATGTGGCCGCGCGCCTGCATCATGGCGGTCGCCCCGTCCCTGCCGTAGGCGTCGACGCTGGCCACCAGGGCCGGGTCGAGGCCGTGCTCGGCGAGCGTGCCGCGGATGACCTCCAGCGTGGCGGCGTTGGTCCGTTCGGCCGCGTGTCCGCCGCGCAGGATGGCGGCGTTGCCGGATTTCAGGCACAGGCTGGCCACGTCCACGGTCACGTTGGGGCGGGCCTCGTAGATCATGCCGATGACGCCGATGGGCACGCGGATCTGTTGGAGCCGCAGGCCGTTGGGCAGGGTGGAGCCGCGGACGATCTCGCCGAGCGGGTCGGGCAGCGTGGCCACGTGGCGCACGCCCTGCGCGCTCTGCCGGACGCGTTCGGCCCCGAAGTACAGGCGGTCGAGCTTGCCCTCGTCCATGCCGTCGGCGCGGGCCTGCGCCATGTCGGCGGCGTTGGCTTCGGCGATGCGGTCGGCCTGGGCGTCCAGGGCGTCGGCCAGGGCTTCCAGCAGGGCGTTCCTGGTTTCGCCGGTGGTGTGGGAGAGGTCGGATTGCGCGGTGGCTGCGGCGTCGGCCAGGGCGTTGACGGCGGCGTGGGCTTCGGGATTCGTCATACACCTTAGGGTATCGCACGCATGCGTCGTCATGACGGGTGTTCCGGGATATGGTCGCACCGCCACGGGGCTGCCCATGCTCGAGGATAGACTTAGGAGCGTTTGGCAACCCGACGATTCGCGGAGGATACAACGTGACCACGTTCCATAGCACGCGCAGCACCACCGATTCCCTGACCTCCAAGCAGGCGATCCGTCAAGGCATCGCCGCCGACGGCGGTCTGTTCGTCACCGACGCGCTGGGCGAGACCCGCGTGGACGTGGCGGCGCTGGTCGGCAAATCGTATCAGGACATCGCGGTGACGGTGCTGGACGCGCTGCTGCCCGATTTCTCCGAGGCCGAGCTGCGCGAGTGCGTCGAGGCCGCGTACGGCCCGCAATGGGGGGACGGGGCGATCACCCCGTTGAAGCCGTTGGGCGAGGACTGGGTCCTGGAGCTGTTCCACGGCCCGACCTCCGCGTTCAAGGATGTGGCGCTGCAGATCCTGCCCCGGTTCATGGCCCGCACCGCCCCCGCCGACGGTGGGGCGGACGAGAAGATCATGATCGTGACCGCCACCTCCGGCGATACCGGCAAGGCCGCGCTGGCGGGGTTCGCCGACGCCCCGGGCACCGGCATCACCGTGTTCTACCCGCAGGGCAAGGTCAGCCAGGTGCAGGAGCTGCAGATGACCACGCAGACGGGTTCGAACGTGACCGTGTGCGCGGTGGAGGGCAACTTCGACGACGCGCAGTCCGCGGTCAAGCGGATCTTCGGCGACCGTGACCTGGCCGCCCGTCTGGCCGGCGACGCGCATGTGCGCCTGTCGTCGGCGAACTCGATCAATGTGGGCCGTCTGGTCCCGCAGGTCGTGTACTACTTCTCCGCCTACGTGCAGCTGGTGGAGCGCGGAGCGATCGCGCTGGGCGACGAGGTGGAGTTCTGCGTGCCGACCGGCAACTTCGGCGACATCCTGGCCGGCTATTACGCCAAGCTGCTGGGCCTGCCGGTCAAGCATCTGATCGTGGCCTCGGACAGGAACAACGTGCTCTTCGAGTTCCTGACCACCGGCACGTACAACCGCCAGCGTCCGTTCTTCCAGACCATCTCCCCCTCGATGGACATCCTGATCTCCTCGAATCTGGAGCGCATGCTGTACTACATGTCCGACAAGGACTCGCGTCTGATCTCGATGCTGATGAACGATCTGAACCAGTGGGGCGCCTATGAGATCCCGGATGAGATGCTGGCGCGCATCCGCCATGTCTTCGGCTGCGGCTGGGCCGACGAGGATCAGGTGCGCGAGTCCATCCGCGACTGCTGGGAGAGGAACCGTTACGTGATCGACCCGCATACGGCCTGCGGCTATTTCGTACTCCGCCAGATGCCGCGCGATCCGTCCGTGCCGCGCGTGCTGCTGAGCACCGCCAGCCCGTACAAGTTCCCGCGCGTGGTCAACGAGTCGCTGGGATTCGAGGCGACCGGCACCGATTTCGCGTGCATGGATGTGCTGGCCCGTGAGACCGGGACGACGGCCCCCGCCGCGTTGCGTGGTCTGGAGAACGCCGCGGTGCGGTTCGACGACGTCGTCGCCATCGACGGCATGGCCGGCGTGGTCGAGCGCGCCGCGCACACCCTCTGACCGACACGCCCGGCCTCCCCGGACCCTGACACTTTGTGACCGTGATCCAATCAACGGAATCGTTGGAATTTCAACGTTTTGCTGATTGAGGTTTTGGCCGAGAAGTGTCAGAGTCCGTGGAGGCCGAGCGTGTATTGGTTTGTGCCCCCTGCCGCGTCGCTGAGAGGGTTCGGGGTTACAGTTCCTTGTTCAGCCAGATATGGCGGGAGATGGCGTAAGAGACGGCGACCGCCGCCGAGCAGCCGATGACGCCGAGCAGTCCCCACATCCAGCCGGGCATGGCGGCCAGCGATTCGGCCATCGAGTGCAGCACCTCGTCGGGTATCAGGATGATGCCCACGCCGAACGCACCGGCCACGACGAACACGGCCGACCAGAACCAGCTGGACGCCTTGGTGAACTCGAAGGCGTAGTAGAACGGCATCTCCAACGCCACGATCGCCACGAACGCAGCCATCGCCACGCCCACAACCATGCCCGTCGGCAATACCGAGACCGGCGTCGGATCATCCTGCCACGGCAACGGCATCCAGACGACGTCGATCAGCCACAGCAGGCCGATCTGCACGATGATCTCCGCCAGGCAGACCACGCCGAGCACGCCGGCGGACAGGTATCGGCCCACAACCTGATGGGACCGGGTGACCGGCACCAGCGCGCTGAGACGGCCGCATTGGACGCTGCTGGTGTTCACGAACAGCCCGGCCGCGGACAGCGCCCAGTACCCGACGGTCAGCGTCAGGCACAACGCCAGCGCGCCCACCGTGCCGACCATGAACGCGATCAGCGGGAACAACAGCGGGAACAGGAACGTCACCAGTATGGAGACCAATCCCGAATCGGTGATCGTCTGGTAGTCGAGCCGCATCGCACGGCGAATCGCAACGGATGCGTCCTTCATGGTCCTCAGAACTCCTTTCGGCGCCGGCAGGCGATCGACACCGGCAGGGAGACGGCCGTCATGACGACAAGGACGCCCAGCCCCGCGGGGATGCCGACCGCCGGGTTCGACATCGCCTGCGCAACGGCGTCGCCGAACGCGTTGAACGTATCCTCCGGCACGAGATACAGCGTCACGGTGACCAGCACGGCCACCCCGACGAAGAACGCCGCCACGCACAGCAACGCTTTGCGCATGTCGTTCCACCGGTAGAACAGCGGGAACAGGACCAGCTCGAACACCATGAACGACCATGTGCTGCCCAGCACCGACGTCGTCAGCGCCTGCGCCAGACCGTTCAGGTTCCCGTGGGCCGTCAGATGCAGGATCGCAAGCGCCAGCGTCGTCTCCGCAACGATGATGGCGGCGAACACCGGCAGCGTCAGATACCGCCCGATGACCTGGTGCGTGCGGTCGGCGGGGATAATGCCGTTCATCCGCCCATGCTGCTCCAGCCATTCGTAGCTGAACGCGCTGATCGGCAGGATCGTGCCGACGCCGAACACGCTGCCGACCACGCCGCCCGTGGCGAAGTCGGCGGCACCGGAGGTTCTGCCGGCCAAGCCGAAGATGACGGCGAACAGCAGCGGCAGTAGGAACGGCACGAAGCCGCTGGCCGAAGATACGGTGATGCGGGCCATGTCCAGACGGAACGAAACCAGTACGGCACGCATGGCTCACACCTCCCCCAGCGAGAATTGCCCGACGTTGGTCAGGCGGATGATGTCGTCGATCGACGCGGGTTCGACCACGATCTGGTCCACGGGGAAGATCGGCAGGTTCTCGCTGCGCACCAGCGCGTCGAAACCGGTGGCGTAGCGGTGCACGCCGACACACGCCTTGGCGGGCAGCCGGTCGAGCAGGTCGAGGCCGGCCTTGACGATGCGGAACGAGTCCTCGAACTCGTCCTTGGGACCGGTGAAATACAGTTCGCCGTGGGTGATGTAGGTGATGAAGTCGGCGGCGCGTTCCAGGTCGGCTGTGATATGCGTCGAGAACAGGACGCTGCGCTCGCCGTCCTCGATGGTGGCGGCGAGGATGTCCATCAGCTCGTCGCGGGCGAGCACGTCCAGGCCGCTGGTCGGTTCGTCCAGGATCAGCAGACGGGCGTCGTGGCTCAATGCCACGGCCAGCATGAGCTTCATCTGCATGCCGCGGGAGAGCTCCTTGACCTTCTTGCCGCGGTCCAGGCCGAATCGCCTGAGGTGGCCGTCGAAGACCTCATGCCGCCAGGTGCGGTACATGCCGCGCATGACGCGTTCGACCTTGTCGACGCTCCAGGTGTCCGCGAAGTAGCTGGTGTCGAAGACCACGCCGAGCTGCTCCTTGACGGCCTCCTCGTCGGCGATCGCGTCCAGGCCCAGGACCTGGATCTGGCCGGCGTCGCGGCGGATCATGTTGAGGATCAGCTTGATGAGCGTGGACTTGCCGGCGCCGTTCGGGCCGATCAGGCCCATGATGTAGCCGGCGGGCAGGTCGAAGGTGACGTCTTCCAGCGTGAAGCCGGAATCGTAGTGTTTGGTCGCGCCCGTGACGGACAGCGCCATCGGTGGTGTGGTGGTCATGACTGGTCCTTGTAGCTTGCCTCGAGCATCGCCATCAGGTCGAGCAGCGGGATGTCGGCGGCCTTGGCGGCCGTGCAGGTCTCGTCGAAGATCCGTTGGATGCGCGTGCGGGCCCGCCGCTTCATCAGCTCGGTCCCCTGGCTCATCACGAACGTGCCTTTGCCTTGGATGTTCTCCACAATGCCCTCGTCGGCCAGTTCGTTGTACGCCCTGGTGACGGTGAGCACCGAGATCCGCAGTTCTTTGGCGAGCTTGCGCAGGGAGGGCAGCGCCTCCCCTGCGGCGAGTTCGCCAGAGAGCACCGCCGCTCGAATCTGATCCTTGATTTGCTCGTAGATCGGTTCTCCGGACACGGATGAGACGATCAACTTCACCGCGTATCCCCTTTCTGATTGTGCTAGCGGAACAGTGATTAACTGTTCTGTATAACACTATAACAGTTTCGGGGCAACTGTTCAACTCGGACCATAACAGTCGGCGCGGCGGCCGAGATCACAGGATTTCGGGGGCGTCGGAGAAATCGAAGAGCACGCCGTCAGACACCTCGCAGATCTCGGCCCAGTCGCCGGCGGAGGAATCGTCGTTCATGGCCCAGACCGTCATGCCCACCGACTTGGCGGCCTTGATGCCCACCAGCAGATCCTCGAACACCGTGCAGTCGGCCGGCGAGACGCCGAGGCGTTCGGCCGCCAGCAGGTAGACGTCCGGGCTTTCCTTGCTCACGTCGCCCGCGTCATCGACGCTGACCACTTCGTCGAACAGGCCGCCGATGCCGACGTGCGCCATCGCCGGGTCGCGCAGGGCGGGCGGCAGCGAGGTCGCCACGGCCAGCTTGGCGCCCGACGTCCTGAGCAGGTGCAGGTACTCGACGGCGTGCGGCTTGGCCTCGACCACGGTGGAGTAGGCCTCGCGGGCCATCTCGTCCCATTCCGCCATCAGCTGCTCGGGGGTGTCCTCCAAGCCGAAGCGCGCGATCGTGTATTCGGCGATCTGGCGGAACTGCATCGCGGAGACCTTGGTCATGTAATCGTCCGGCACCTCGATGCCGCGGCGTCCCAGGAAGTCGATGTCGACCTGATCCCACACGCCCATGGAATCCAGCAATGTGCCATCCAGATCGAAGATGGCGGCCTTACCCGTATTGATGCCCATATGCCAAGCATAGTCCATCCCGCTTGTCCGAATCCCCCGATTCGGACAAGCGCGTAACAACGGGCCGGACAGCGGGGACGGCGGGCCGGACAGCCGGGCATCACGACGGGCCGGCCGGGCCGCCGTCTCAGCCCAGGCGGCTTTCGGCGAGCAGTTCGCGCGCATGGTCCAGCGAGGTCTCCGACTCGCTGCCCGAGAGCATGCGTGCGATCTCGGCCACGCGCTCCTCCTCGCGCACCTCGTGCACGGTGGTGGACACGCCGTCGGCGGACGGGTCGCCGCCCTTGCTGACCACGAATTGGGCGTCCGCCCAGGAGGCGACCTGCGCCAGATGGGTGACGACGATGACCTGCGCGACGCGGGCCAGCCGGGCCAAACGACGTCCGAGCTCCACGGCGGATTTGCCGCCGACGCCGGCGTCGACCTCGTCGAAGATGAAGGTCATGGCGGGCTGGCCCGGCCGCGCCGAGGGATCATCGGCCCGCACGCCGCCGAAATCGGTCACGCCTGCCCTTTCTGAGTCCGTTTCGGCGGACCCGTCGCCACCATCGGCATCCGGGATGGCGACCGAAACGTCGTCCGTCCCATATCCCATGCGGCGTTCGGCGGCCACCAGCTCCAATGCCAGCATCAGTCGGCTCAGCTCGCCGCCCGATGCGCTTCTGCCCATCGGCAGCTGCGGCGAACCGGGGAACGGGGTGAACAGGAACGCGATGTCATCGCGTCCGTTGGCGTCCAGCGGCCATGTGCCTCCGCGGGCCTCGTCCGCCTCCCGCGGCGTGACGCGGATCTCCAATCCCGCTCCGGACATCGCCAGCGAGGACAGCTCCTCGCCCACGCGCGCGGACAGTTCCCCCGCCGCCCGCCGACGCACGGACGACAGCCTATCGGCTGCCTCCAGCGCGTCCTCGAACAGCCGCCGGCGCTCCTGCCGGAGCTCGGCCAGCTTCTCCGGCGAGGTGTCCAGATCCTCCACGTCCAGCACGGCCCTGTCACGCCAGGCGATCACGTCGGCCAGGGTCGGCCCCCAACGGCGGGTCAGCTCGTCGAGCTCGTGGATGCGCCCGTTGATCGCGTCCAGATCGTCGACGCCCTCCTCCATATCGATCTGGCGGGAAAGGCTGAACACCACATCCGACAGATCCGCGCCGATCGATTCCAGACGGTCGGCCAGATCGGAGAACGGCCCCTCCACATGGATGGCGCGCAGGTGCTGCACGGCGCGTGTGATCAGATCCGAGGCCCCCAATGCGTCCGGATCGCCGTCGACCGCCGAGGCGTCCAACGCGCCCAGCGCGCCGCCCACGCCCTGGGCTATCTCCGCGGCGTTCTCGATGCGGCTGCGGCGGGTCTTGAGGTCCTCGTCCTCCCCCGGCTGCGGATCGACCCGATTGATGCGCTCGATCGATTCGCGTAGGTAGTCGGCCTGCTGCCGGATCGAGGACTCTTGGCTGGCCAGTTTCTCCAGCCGTTCGTCCATGGCCGCCAACGCCTCCCACGCCTGTCGGTATGAGGCCAGTTCCGCCTGGTCGCCGGCCACGGCGTCCAGGAACTCGCGCTGTCTGGCGGCGGAGGCGATGCGCAGCTGGTCGGCCTGCCCGTGCACCGTGACCAGTTCGTCGGTGATGCGGCCCAGCACGGATCGGGGTACGCTACGGCCGTTCGCCGTGGCGCGCGAGCGCCCGGACGCCGGCACGCTGCGTGCCAGGAACAGCTCGCCGTCCTCCGGCTCGACCCCGGCCTCGGCGGCGATGGCGGCCGCCGCGGTCTGCGGCCCGGCCATGAACACCCCTTGCGCCCATGCGGCGTCCGCGCCCGACGACACGCGATTGGCGTCGGCGGCGGCACCGGAGATCAGTCGGATGGCGTTCAGCAGCATCGATTTGCCGGCACCGGTTTCGCCGGTGATGGCGGTCATACCCGGGGCGGGCGTCAGCACGGCCGATCGGATGGGCCCCAGATTGCGGATTTCGAGTTCCTCCAGCATGCCGGATCAGACCTCGCTTCCGCCGGTGTCCCCGGTGGCGCAGGTGCCGCAGCAGCGGTCGGCGTCATCGCTGTGCACGACTTTGGCCGCGGACGGCCAGGAGACCGCGACCTGCCCGTGGTGGACGTCGCCGGTTTTGCGCGCCTGTTCGCGCCAACCGACCACCGGCAGGTCGAATTTGCTGACCAGACGGCTGGTGAACGGTGCGCCGGACAGACGTGCCAGGCGCAGCATGTTGCGCGATTCGCGCACCTGAACGCGCGTGCCCTTCGGCAGTTCGCGCTGACGGCGCCCGTCGCAGCAGATCCAGCCGTTCGTGGAGGATTCCTCCAGAATGTCCAGGGTGAACGTCGAGTGCGAACCGATGATCAGCGGACGCGCGAACAGCGCATGCGCGGCGTTCGGCACCAGTTGCAACGCCTTGACGTTCGGCCAGATGATCGGCCCGCCGGCGGAGAACGCGTAGGCGGTGGATCCGGTCGGGGTGGAGACGATCACGCCGTCGCACCCGAACGAGCTCATCTCCACGTCGTCCACGCGGATGGACAGCTCCACCATCCGGCCGCGGTCCACGCGCTCCAGCGTGATATCGTTCAGCGCCCAGTCCTCCAACGGCTTGTCCGCGCCGGGCATCCACACGTCGGTATGCGCGATCATGCGCTCCTCGATCGAATAGTCCCGGTCGGCGATGCGTTGGATCGCCTCGCTCATCTGGAAGCTTTCGAATTCGGCCAGGAACCCCACATGGCCGAGGTTCACGCCCAGGATCGGCACGTCGGTGCAGTGCACCAGCTCGGCGGCGCGCAGGATCGTGCCGTCGCCGCCCAGCACCACCACGATCTCGGTGTCGGGGTCCACACGCGGCGAGTCGCCGCCGAAGCGCGGCGCGGCCACGTTGTCGACGATCGACACCTGGAACCCGGCGTGACGCAGCTGATCCACCGCCTCGGGCACCACCGTTCCGCTTTCGCGCAGACGGCTGTGCGTCACCACCACGGCACGGCGATCGCTGCCCATAATGCCCCTTCCGTTCAAGGTCCATGCGGCGGCGTTCCGGCCGCCCACACCCATCCTAATCGAAGCCGCCCCTGCGCGCCGTACAATGGTGCCGTCGGCCGAACATGTGTCCGGATCGGCGTCACGGACGCACTACGGGCCGCAGCGGGGCCGGTTCCCGGTAAGGAGCAGTGCATGAAGCCATCCAACAGCCGTAAACCGTCGATTCGCCGGCGCGCGCCCCGCGGCACCGATCTGTGGCGCGCGCTGGTGGATCCCGATCAGGACCTCTCCGCCCGCAGGCGGGTGCTCGGCGACCTGCTGCTCGCCTACCCCGGACGGTTGACCATCATCTACTTCATCATGCTGGTCGTCATCGCCACCGTGCTGCTGACGCTGCCCGTCTCCTCGCGCTCCCCCGGTTCCACGGACCCGCTGACCGCGTTCTACACGGCGGTGTCGGCCCTGTCCACCTGCGGCATACCCATCGTCAACAGCACCGACCATTGGAGCGTGTTCGGCCAGTGCGTGATCCTGGTGTCGGTGCAATTGGGCGGGCTCGGGGTCATGACCTTCGCCTCGCTGATCATGCTGGCCACGGCACGGCATCTGCGCGCCTCGCAGCGGCTGCGCACCGCCAACGAGCTGGGCGCCTCGGCGTTGGGCGAGACCAGGGACGTGCTCGCCGTGGTGTTCGCCACCACGTTCATCATCGAGGGCATCACGTTCGCCGCCCTGTTCCCCGGGCTGTTCTCCATCAACCGGGGCGATTGGGGGCAGACGGCCTGGGAGGCGCTGTTCTACGCGGTGTCGGCCTACAACAACACCGGGTTCACGCCGGATGCGGCGGGTCTGCACGTCAACAACCCGGCCGTCGGCCTGCCGATCCTGCTCAGCGCGTTCTGCGGCACGCTCGGCTTCCCCGTGCTGCTCAACCTGGCGCGCGCCTGCCGCCGCCGCATCCCGCCGCGCCGTTGGCAGCTACATACCAAGCTCACGCTGGTCACCACGTTCGCGCTGGTCCTGTGCTCCCTGCTGTGGTATGTGGCGGTCGAGTGGAACAACCCGCGGCTGTATGCCGACGCCGATCTCGGCGTCAAGCTCCAGGCCGCGCTGTCCGCCGCGGTGATGCCCCGATCGGCCGGGTTCGACCTGTCCTGGGTGCCGGAGCTGAGCGATCCGACCCGTGTGTTCATGAGCATGCTGATGTTCATCGGCGGCGGCAGCTCCTCCACGGCCGGAGGCATCCGCGTCACCACGTTGGCCGTGCTGGTGCTGACCTGCCGCGCCGCGTTGACCGGGCACGGCGACGTGACGGCCTTCCGCCGCCGTCTGCCTATGCGCGTGGTGATGATGGCGGTCAGCGTGACCCTGATCTTCGCCTTGCTCACCTTCGCCGCCTCGCTCGCGTTGATGTTCGTCACCGGCAAGCCGTTGAGCGACGTGCTGTTCGAAGCCTGTTCGGCCTTGAGCCTCGGCGGCTATTCGGTCGGCGTGGCGAATGCGCAGGAGCCGGCCACGCTGGTCATCCTCGCGCTGCTGATGATTGCCGGCAGGATCGGGCCGACATCGGTCGTCTACGCGATCAGTCGGCCGCATGCCACGGAGGCGCTGCGGTATCCGGAGGAAAGTATCATCGTGGGATAACCCCGTTGTGCGGGGTGGAGGACCGGCCTCGTACGGGAAAGGAACAGGGAGATGGCGAACGGCAATCGCAGTGTGCTGGTGGTCGGGTTGGGACGGTTCGGCAGCGCCGTGGCCACCACGCTCGACCATATGGGGCAGGACGTGCTCGCGGTCGACAGGAACGCCGAACTGGTCAGCCGATGGTCGTCGATCCTGCCCACCGTGCAGGCCGACCTGACCGACGTGATGGCGGTCGAGCAGATCGGCATCACCGATTTCACCACCGCCGTCGTGGCGATCGGCGACAGCGTGGAGGCCTCGGTCCTGGTGACGAGCAACCTGCTGGACGCCGGCATCAGCGACATCTGGGCCAAATCCGTCTCCCTCCAGCATGCGCGCATCCTCGAACGCATCGGCGCCACGCACATCATCAACGCCGAAACCGACGCCGGCAAACGCGTCGGCCACCTCGTCTCCGGCAACTACCTGGACTACATCGAGATCGACGGCCCGCACACGGTCGTCAAGATCCACACCCCGAACCACCTGATCGGCTACAGCATCGCGGAGGCCCAGGTGCACGAACGGTACGGGGTGACCGTGGTCGCCGTCAAATCGCCGAACCGCGACCTGGAATACGGGTCGAAGGATCTGGTCATGCACCGCAATGACGAGCTGATTCTCATGGGCACGCAGGACCAGATCGAACAATTGATCCGCGGATGACACCGCCCGGGACCTGCATGGCGAAAAGCCGCGGAACGGCGCGGCTCCCCGGCCGCCGTACGACGGTTGACCTGCAGAACCGCTTGCATCGGCGGCACGCGCTCCGATAATCGAAAGGTACGGCGATGCTGCCGTCATGTAGGGAGAGCACCATGAATCTGCGTCTGTCGGATGGTCATGTCGCCGCCGGGCGATACCGCACAATCACGGCCCGCGGCCACACCGTCATCGATCCCGGGGTGGTCTTCGACACCCTGGTGGTCGCCGGCGTGGTGACCATGGCCGGCTGCCGGGGCGGAACGGTGGAGTGCAAGGCGGGCCGCATGGTGTGCACCGGGGATATGGACGTCCGCGCCATCGTCGGATATGGCGAGATCCATGTCTCGGGCAGGCTGTCCTGTCAGACGCTGCGCTTCGTCGGCGTCGTGCGCGCCGACGGAGACCTCGTATGCGCCGGAGATGTCACCGTCGACGGCATCCTGAGCAACGACAGGATCATCTCGGCCACGTCGGTCACGTTGCGTGGTGTACTCGAAAGCACGGACGTCCGGACCGATACGCTGAGCATCGAACCGTTGCACAGCATGATGCTGACGCGGCATGCGATGGGCGAGTACACCGCATCGAGCCGCGCCCGCACCGTGGTCGGCAATGCGGTGCGCGTCCATGCCCTGACATGCGTGATCCTGCATGCCGACGCCGTGGAGCTGTCGGAGCGCTGCCGGATCGAGCGGTTGTGCAACGCCTCGCATGTCGCCGGCGACGGCACGGCGGATGTGTCGTTGTTCCGCCCGACCTGTTCGCAGACGCATCTCAAGCGCCGCAGGGCCTGAACGCCGCTCAGCGCTCCGCCGCGCGCGCGTACAGCAGGTACTCGGCGTTGCCGTGCGTCCCCTCGATCGGCGATGGCGCCGTGGCGACGACGTCCAATCCGCATTCGTTGGCGCATGCGGCGACGGCCGCCAGCGCCCGCTCGCGCAATGCGGGGTCCTCGACGATACCGCCCTTGCCCAGATGCCCCCTGCCGACCTCGAACTGCGGCTTGACCAGGAGCACGATATGCGCGTCGGGGGCGGCGATGCGTGCGATCACCGGGATGACGTACGTCAACGAGATGAACGAGACGTCGGAGACCACCATCCGCGGCCGGTAGGGCAGATCGCCGTCCCGCACGTCGCGGATGTTGACGCCGCTCATCTCGATGATGCGCGGATCGCCTGCGATGCGCGGGTCGAGCTGTCCGTGGCCGACGTCGAGGGCGATGACGCGGTGCGCGCCGCGCCGCAGCAGCACGTCGCAGAATCCGCCGGTGGACGCGCCGATGTCCAGACAGTCGAATCCGACCGGCTCCGGCAGCCCCGCGGCGCGGAACGCGTCGAATGCGCCGACTAGTTTGTAGGCGCCGCGGGAGACATAGTCGTCGCCTTTGTCGATGGCGATGTCCGAGGCGGAGGCGATCGTCTGCGCCGGTTTGACGGCGGTGACGCCGTCGACCATGACCTTGCCCGACTTGATCAGCCGTTGCGCCTTGGCCCGGGATTCCACCAGCCCCAGCGCCACGAGTGCGGCGTCCAGACGGTCGGGGATCGTGGTGCCGCCGTTGTCGATGCCCATCAGATATCCCGGCTTTCGTTGAGATCCTGTTGCAGCGCGTCCAGCACCTGCTGGAAGGCCGCGATGCGTTGGTCGTCGTCCAATCCGTCGAGTTCCGCCAGTTCGGGGAACCGCGCGGTCAACGGTGTCGGGGTCTCCCGCTGCGATTCGCTATCGGCATCCGGCATGGTGACGTTCACTCCCCCGCTCCGGTGAGGTCGAAATCCGGTAGGCTGTCGGCATCCAACGCTTGTCCGTCGTCCGACGCCTCCCAGGCGGCGCAGCATGCCGCCCGCAACGCATCCATGGCCGTCACGTCGTTCACGGTCAGTCGGCCCGCAGCGTCGATGGCAGCCTCGCACCGTCCGCATACCCAGCGGCCGTCCGGTTCGCGGCGTGGCGCGGGTATCGGCTCGTTCAGCGCCCGCAGGTCGCGGGCGATGAAGGTCGGCCGCAGGTGCCGGGGGGCGAGCATCAGCTCATGCGGGTTCGTCACGCCGGTCAGCACGGCCAGGGAGTCGTATCCGCCGCGGTTGCCTGCCTCGATATCGGTGTCCAACCGGTCGCCGATGGCCAGGCACAGCTCCCGCCGGACCGGTTCCGCGCCGTCGGCGGCCGCCAATAGCCGTGCCTCGTCATACATGGCCGATTCCGGTTTGCCGGCGCAGGCCGCGGGCTGCACGCCGGTGGCGTTGACGACGGCCTGGATCATAGACCCGCACCCCGGGGCGATGCCCAGTTCGCGGGGTATGGTCAGATCACGGTTGGTCACGTAATAGGCGGCGCCACGCTCCACGGCGAAGGCCGCCTGCGCCAGCTGGTTCCAGGTCATATCGGGGTACCATCCCTGCACCACGGCGGCGGGATCGTCCTCGGCGCGCTCCACGATCTCAAGCCCCTGCCGGGCGATCTCCTCGCGCAGATGCTCCGCACCCACCACCAGCACCTTCGCGCTGTGCGGCACCGCGCGGGCGACCATGCGTGCGGCCACCACCGAGGAGGTGATGACCTGCCGGGGTTCGACGCTCAGGCCGAATCCGATGAGCTGATCCGCCACCACGGCCTGGAAGCGCGAGGAATTGTTCGTGGTGTATTCGATGGCCATGCCCCTACGCTCGGCGTCTCTGATGGCATCGGAGGCGTGGTCCACCGGGTTCTTGCCTCGGTAGACCACGCCGTCCAGGTCCAGCAGCGCCAGCGCGTAGGCTTCGGCCAGCGGGCGGTCACAGCCGTGGAGGTACGCCGGCATGCCGTCAGTCCTCGTCGGAGGTCGGCTCGGTGGAGTCGTCCTGCGGCTGGTCGGCGTCCGATTCGCCGGTGGCGGGTTCGACCACGGACGAGGCGCCGTCCTGTGCCTCCTGCGCGGGCAGTTCGCTCTCGTCGTCGGATTCGGTGTCGTCATCGTCGATGCCGGCGTCGGCCAGGATCTCGCGCACCTCGTCGTCCACGGTGAAATCGGCGTCCTCCGACTCGTCGTCATCCGAGGCGTCGTCGGTGTCGGACTCGTCGGTCTGGTCCTCGCCATGCTCGCCGTCGTCGGCCTCGTCGTCCGGGGCGAAGCGCGCGTCGTCGGCGGTGATGCCGAGGTCCTCCATCAGGTCCTCCGACATGGTCTGCAGATCGTAGTCGATCAGCACGTCCTCATCGGTCTCGTCCTCGTCCACGTCGGCGTACTGCATCTCCAGCTTGTCCAGCATGGTGTCGAGGGCCACTGCCTCGTCCGTGCGTCCGGCCTCCTCGAGGAAGTACTGCTCGGCCTGGACCGCGCGCATGCGGTAGGCGCCGGCCAATCCCTTGGAACGGCCCAGCGTATGCACGATCTGAACGGCCTTGTCCCACATCTCCAGATCGCCCAGGGCGCCGGCGTACACCAGGAACATCTCGGCCTTGGCCTCGCCGCGCAGATACTTGGCGTCGTCGGACATGGCCAGCTCGATGGCCTTCTTCGGATTGCCCACGCCGCGCTCGCAGTCGGCGATGAACGGCAGATAATCCAGGAAGCCGTTCATGCGGTAGGCGGTGCGGAACTCGCGCATCGCCAGCTTGTAGTCGCCCTGACGGTAGGCGATGAACGCCAGCGTCTCACGGGCGATGTCGATGCGGGAGGCCTGCTTGGCGGCCCACTTGGCATGCGCCAGCGCATTCTCCGGATCGTTCTCCTCCTGCGCGTACGCGGCCAGGATATGCAGGCCGATGTTCTCGGCATGCTCCTTCGACAGACCGCGCAGGCGTTCGCGTTCGTCCTTGGAAAGCATCGACCATTCGAGCCCCTTGGGCATCTTGGGCTCTCCCGGACGGCGGTCGGTATACGGGTTCTGCGAGGGGAAGCTCATCGTGCCGTCGGAATTGCGGCGCGGCTTGGACATGTACTCGCCGCGCTTGGCCTCACGGTACTGGCGCTTCTCCTCGGGGGTGAACTCCCGACGCTCGTCGCGGGCCTGCCCGTCGTGGCGGCGGTCCTGGCGGTCCTGATGATACGGACGGTTCCGGTCGCGGAATCCATCGCGGCCGCCGTCACGATAGCGCGGATTGTCGCCGCCATGCTGGCCGTTACGACGGAAGCCGGAACGATTGCCCTGCCCGTTGCCGTGATGGAAGGAACGGTTGCCACCACCCTGTCCGTTACGATGGCCGCCGTTGCCGTAACGACGCTCGCCCTCACCGTCGTTGTAGCGGCGTTCGCCGTCACCATTGTAGTGACGATCACCGTTGTAGCGGCGCTCGCCGTTGTAACGGCGTTCACCGTCACGGTGGAACCGACGCTCGCCGTTGTAATGACGTTCACCGTCGCGGTGGAACCGGCGCTCGCCGTCACCGGCACCATGCCGTGCGTCATCGTGGCGACGGTACCCGCCGTTGTCATCGTGACGGCGCGGCCTGAACCCCTTGTCGCCGTAACTCTTGCCGCCGTTGCCGCGCGGCTTGAACCCCTTGCCCCCGCGATTGCCGGGGCGGCCGGAGCCGGGCTTGCGGCCGCCGTACGAGCGGCCACCGTGCGAAGCGTGATTGTTGTTGCCTTCTGCCATGTCGTTCCTTTTCATCCGCCGCTGCTGTCAACGGCCGTTCATCGTTACCGATAGCCTACATCGTTGCCCGAACCGCACGGTGTCCCGCCGCGTCGGCCCTCGGGGCCTCAACGGCGGGACACCGTTATGGATCGGAAATGTCAATCGTCAGCGGGCCGCCACCACGCCAAGCGCCTTCTTGCCGCGGCGGATCAGTGCGAACCGCCCCTGCAGGAGGTCGGACTCACCCAGCACCTGCTCCTCGTCGTCCACACGCACGTTATTCAGGTACACGCCACCGGATCTGATGGTCTTGCGCGCCTCGGAGATCGACTTGAACAGCCCGGCCCTCACGCCGGCCTCGGCCACGCGATCGCCCACTGCCACGCGGGCGAAGTCCTTGGAACCGTCCTCGTTCTCGACCTTCAACCCATCCAGCGCGGCCTCAAGCGTGGCCTCATCAATGGACGCCAGGTCGCCGCCGCGGCCGAACAGCGCCGCTGAGGCATCGATCGCCGCCTGCGTGGCCGCCTCGCCGTGCACGAAGCTCGTCACCTCCCACGCCAGCGTGCGCTGCGCCTCACGGGCGCCGGGGTTGGTCCGGCTCTCCTCGACAAGACGTTCGATCTCGGCCTTGGGCAGGAACGTGAACGCCTTGAGCAGGCTCTCCATCTCCACGTCCGGACGGTTGAACCAGAACTGGTAGAAGCGGTACGGGCTGAGCATCGTGCCGTCGATCCACACGGCGTTGCCCTCGGACTTGCCGAACTTCTTGCCCTGGGCGTCGGTGATGATCGGGCTGGTGAACACGTTGACGTCCACGCCGCGCACCTTGTGGATCAGGTCCAGGCCGGAGGTCAGGTTGCCCCACTGGTCGTTGCCGCCCAGCTGCAGCGTGCAGTGGTACTCGTCGAACAGATGCAGGTAGTCGTTGCCCTGCAGCACCTGGTAGCTGAACTCGGTGAAGCTGATGCCGTCCTCGGAGTTCAGGCGCCTCGCCACCGTGTCCTTGGCCAGCATGGTGCCCAGGCGGAAGTTCTTGCCGACATCGCGCAGGAAGTCGATGACGGTCATGTTCGCGGTCCACTCGTAGTTGCTGACGAACCGGACCGGGTTGGCGCCCTCGGTCTCCAGGATGCCGCCGATCTGCGATTTCAGGCGTTCGGCCCACTGGGCCACCACGTCCTTGGGGTTGAGTGTGCGCTCGCCGGACTGGCGCGGGTCGCCGATCAGGCCGGTGGCGCCGCCGACCAACGCGATCGGGTGGTGCCCGGCCGCCTGCAGGTGGCGCATGTTGATCAGCTGCACGAGGTTGCCGATATGCAGGGAGGGTGCGGTCGGATCGAAGCCGCAATAATACGTGATCGGCTCACCGTTCAGTGCCTCGGCGAGTCGCTCCCGGTCCGTGGACTGGGAAATCAACCCGCGCCATTCCAGTTCATCGAGGAGGGTGTCGAACCCGGCCTCCTTGAAGTCGATGACGTGAGCCATTGCTGTTCCATTCTCCCTATCGAGTTGTATCGGTTTGACGCCTGTGGTTGCAGGCGTTCCCAGTCTGACAGCAGAGGCCGACACTGCGGCCCTGCTGATACTGTGGGGATATGAGCAAGAGGGAGAAGAACACGGTGATGGACCGCAAGGCCATGAAGGCCGCGGCCAAGGGTGTATTCAAACGGCAATACTGGCTGATCGTGGTCATGTGCCTGATCGCCGCACTCATCGGGGTGGAATACACCTCGTCGCTGTGGGTGGAGACCTATGAGGATCCGACCATGGCGCAGCCGACCGTTGTGGATCAGACCGCCGAACGGCTCGGGACCATGCTCGGCCAGATGGCCACGGGCAATGAGGCCCAGGTCCGCGACGAGGTATCGCGCAACGAACAGGACATCCGGGATGCCGACACCATCGCCGTGCTCGGCCGGTCCCGCGGCGTCTTCGCCACGGTGCTCAACTCCTTCTCCTCCGGCAGCATCCTGCTGACCGTCTCGGATGCCGCCCGTTCGATTCTGCAATCGCCCGACGCCGGCATCATCACGCTGATCGTCATCAGCCTCATCGTGTACCTCTTCGGCTGGCTGTTCGTCCAGGAGACTTACACGATCGTCATCCGGCGCATCATGCTGGAGGCCCGAACCTACGAGCGGGTGCCGCTGCGCCGGTTCCTCTACCCGATCCAGACCGGCCGCTGGCCGCATATGGCCTGGACGATGTTCCTCACCACGCTGTATCTGATCCTGTGGTCGTTCACCATCATCGGACTGTTCGTGAAATCCTATTCCTATTTCCTGGTGCCGTACATCATGGCGGAGAATCCGACGATGGGCGCCAACGAGGCGATCACCCTGTCACGCCGCATGATGAAGGGGCACAAGTGGGAGTGCTTCGTCATGCAGCTGTCGTTCATCGGCTGGCATGTCCTGAGCGCGCTGACATTCGGTCTGATCGGCATCTTCTGGCTCAACGGCTATCAGGCCGCGTTCTTCGCCGAGTATTACGCGCGGCTGCGCGCCCTGGCCAAGGGTAACGGCGTGGAGGGCAGCGAGCGGCTGTGCGACGAGGCGCTGTTCGTCCGCCCCGACCGCGCGACGGTCGAGGTCGTCTACGCCGACGCCGTGGAGGCGATCGCCTCCACATCCCGCGAGCACGCGCAGCGTCCGACCGGGTTCACCGGGCTGCTGGCCGACTGGTTCGGCATCACGCTGCGCCGCAACGGCAAGGTGGATGCCTGGCAGCGCCATGAGGCGCAGATGGATGCGCTCGACCACGCGCAGGACATCCTGGACGGCCGCTGCTACCCCGGGCGGCTGGCCCCGGCCCCGATCGGCACCAAGGTGGAGCGGATCTCCGGCCCGGATGCCACGCGCAGCTACACGGTGCTCAACCTGGTGATGATGTTCTTCATCTTCTGCTTCGTCGGCTGGATCTGGGAGGTCACGCTCGCCTTCATCACCGAAGGCATGTTCGTCAATCGCGGCACCCTGCACGGGCCCTGGCTGCCGATCTACGGCACCGGCGGCATCGCCATCCTCGTGCTGCTCAAGAAACTGCGCAGCAGGCCGGCGCTGGAATTCGTGGCGGCGATGGCGCTGTGCGGCGCGATCGAGTATTTCTCCTCCTGGTATCTGGAGGTCACGCACGATGGCCAGCGCTGGTGGGATTACACCGGGTATTTCCTCAACCTCAACGGCCGCATCTGCGCCGAGGGCCTGCTCACCTTCGGCCTGGGCGGCCTGGCGATCGTCTACCTGCTGGCGCCGGCGCTTGACGATCTGCTGCGCCGTGCGAACGTACGCGTGCTGACGGTCGTCGCCGCCGTGCTGCTGGTCGCCTATTGCTGCGACCAGGTCTATTCGGCGCAGCATCCCAACACCGGCGCCGGCATCACCGACTACAAGGGCTCGGACACCATATCCGCGCCCGCGGTGGATTCCACCATTCCGCTGGTTCCGGTACCGCAAGCCGTAGCCACACAGCGCAGTTGACTGATCCCTCAGTCGCGGCGCAGCAGCTCGCGGATGGTTTCCAGCACGCGCTCGTAGTTCACCGATTTGAGGTGCGGGAACGATTCGATCATGCGGCGCTGCTGCTCGTTGAGCATCAGCGCGGCCACGTCACGCAGACCGGACAGCGCCTCCTGCGAGGATTCGGCCCAGTCATGGATCCTGCCGCGCAACGCGTCACGGCCCCACTGCCAATGGTCGCCGGCCTTCGCCGCGTACCCCTGCACGATATCGGTGAACGCGGCCAGGCTGTCGTCGAAATGCGCGATGCCAGCCACCGTGACCGTCAGATCGATGATCAGCAGCAGCAGACACACAATCGACAGCCAGTGCACCACCGGCAGAGGCATCAGTCCCGTCCAGTACTCCACCTGCGGCTGGATGACCCGCACGATCGCCACGCCGCCCAGACCGAACACCACGGCCCCCAGCAGGCAGATGCGCCCGTTGAGATTGAAGCGGAAATCCGTGTAATCCCACCATCGCGCGTGGAACAGCCGTTCCATCGCCCACGACGTGGCGTATTCCAGGACGCTCGCCCCCAGCGCGGATACGAGGAACAGCAACACGGGATGCCCGGACAGCCCGCCCAATAACAGGCTGGCCAGCACCGCCCCGGTGCCGTAAATCGGGCACAACGGGCCGTTGAGGAAGCCGCGGTTGACGAACCGGCGCTCCTGCACGGACACCAGAATCGACTCGTAGACCCAGCCCAGGAACGAGTAGAACAGGAACCACAGGAACAGATGTTCGACGGCAAGCATCGGGAATCTTCCTCAGCCGCGACGGTTCCGGGCCGCCGCGGACGGCAGCGCAGGCCGCCGGACCGCAACGCCGCGCCCCAGCGCCTTCGGCTGTTTGCTGAACCGGTCCGGGGACAGGGTCTCGCGGGTGGCGCTCACCTTGTCGGCCATCGTGACCAGATACCCTTCGACGTACCGCGGCGGCAGCGGGGTCAGCGGGAACATGTGCCGTGCGATGCTGTCACGCTCCACATGGTTGAGGTCGCCGAAGTCGCGCATCGCGTTCTCCAGGGCGGCGCGCCCGTGGGTGAAGCCGTGCAGCCGGTGTTCGCCGTTGTCCCAGTCGTGCCAATCGTAGAGGAAATAGTCGTGCAGCAATGCGGCACGGATCAGCGAGCGCAGATCGACGCGCCGCCACAGCCGCAGCCGGTCGGCCATCCATACGGCCAGGCAGGCCACGCGGATCGAATGCGCGAAGGTGGTCACGGCCCCGTGCTGGTAACAGCGGCGTTCGATCATCATGTTCTCGTGCGCGATGATCTCACCCCCATGCCGGTGCACCAGCATGCGGATCTGTCGTCGTGTCAGCATGGTTGTTCCCCCAACGATTGCGGCGCAGGAGCGCGGTCGATTGTCCGTCCGTTCCCGATTGTAGGTGCAGCCGGGGTCACCGGCACTCATCCGCCCGGATGAATCCCGCCCCGTACCCCCGTCATCATCGTCGGCGGCCGTCATGCCATGGTGCCGCATCGTTATGCGGGTGTCTTGAGCGGCTCCGTACCGGACATACGCGGTGCGGAACTGCTCAAGCCCGGAAACGTTTTCGGTTCAGGAAAGGAAGTTGCGCAGCATCGTCATGCCGTCGGGCGTCATGATGGATTCGGGGTGGAACTGGACCCCGTAGACGGGTGCCCGTCCGGGTCGGACGTCGGCCACGGCCATCACCTCGCCGTCGTCCGCGGTGGCCGTCACCTTGAGTTCCGGCGGCAACGTGGACGGGTCCACGGCCAGCGAATGGTACCGCGCGACCGGCACGTTCGGCGCGCATCCGGCGAACAGCGGGCAGTGCGAATCAAGTTCGGTCGGCGACTGCTTGCCGTGCATGAGCCGGCGCGCGTAGGTGATGGTGCCCTCGTACGCCTGGCAGATGGCCTGGTGGCCGAGGCAGACGCCCAGCATCGGCACCGTGCCGTTCATTTCGCGCGCCACGTCCACGATCACGCCCGCGTCCTCGGGCCGTCCCGGCCCCGGGGACAGGACGATCCGGTCGGGGTGCAGCGCGCGGATCTCGTCCAGCGTCAGTTCGTCGTTGCGGACCACGCGGATGTCGGCGTCGATCGACCCGATTGCCTGCACCAGGTTGTATGAGAAGCTGTCGTAGCTGTCGATGAGCAGGATCATCGCATTCCCTCCCCCGCGATCCGCAGCGCGTCCAGTGTGGCGCCGGCCTTGTTCAGACATTCCTGGTATTCGTTGTCGGGCACCGAATCGACCACGATGCCCGCGCCGGCGCGCACGAAGACACGGCCGTCCTGCGCGAAGGCGAGGCGGATGCCGATGCACACGTCCATGTTGCCGGTGAAGTCGAGGTAGCCGATCGCCCCGCCGTAGACGCCGCGCTTGACGCCCTCCATCTCGCCGATCAGCTGGCAGGCGCGGATCTTCGGGGCGCCCGAGAGCGTGCCCGCGGGCAGGACCGCGGCGATGGCGTCGAGCGCGTCGCAGTCCTCGCGCAGTTCGCCGCGCACGTTGGAGGCGATGTGCATGACATGCGAGTAGCGTTCGATGTCGCGCAGCCGCTCCACCTGCACGGAGCCGAACCGGCTGACGCGCCCCAGGTCGTTGCGCCCCAGATCGACGAGCATGTTGTGTTCGGCCAGTTCCTTGGGGTCGGCGAGCAGTTCCCGTTCGAGCCGGAGGTCCTCCTCGTCGCTCGTGCCGCGCGGCCGCGTGCCCGCCAGCGGGAAGGTGTGCAGGACGCCGTTCTCCAGACGGACCAGGGTTTCCGGCGAGGCGCCGGCGATCTCGATGTCGGTGCCGGACAGGTAGAACATGTACGGCGAGGGGTTGGTGACGCGCAGCACCCGGTAGGTGTCCAGCAGGCTGCCTTCGAACGGGGCGCTCAGCTGGTTGGACGGCACGATCTGGAAGATGTCGCCCTCGTGGATGTGTGTCTTGGCGCGTTCGACCATGGCCCGGAACTGGTCGCGGCTGAACAGCGCCGTGATCGGGCCGGTCAGCCGTCCTTCGCCGTTCCGGCACCGTTCGCCCTCGCGCAGCAGCCGTTCGAGCCGGTCGAGTTCGGTGACGGCCTGGTTGTATGCGACCTTGAGGTCGCCATCCAGCGGCATGTTGACGATCAGGGTCACGGTCTGGCGCACGTTGTCGAAGGCCACGACCTTGTCGAACAGCATGAGTTCCAGGTCGCGCAGCCCGTGCGGGTTGTCCACGTCACGCCGGACCGTCGGCTCCGCGTATTTCAGGTACTCAAAGGCGAAGTAGCCGACCAGGCCGCCGGTGAACGGCGGCATGCCCTCGATGCGCGGGCTGCGGTACCGGCTGAGGATCTCCCGGATCCGCGCGGAGGGGTCGTCAGTGTGGAAGGTCCTGTCGCCGATGGTCATCCGCCCGTCGGTGCAGGTCACCGCCAGCGACGGTTCGAACCCGAGGAAGGTGTACCGTCCGCGCCGTTCGCGGCCGACCACCGATTCCAGCAGATAGCAGCGGTCGGATACGGCCCTGAACGCGCGCAGCGCCTCGATCGGCGTGATGTCGTCGGCCAGGATCTCCCTACCGACGGGCGCGATGGTGTATGCGCCCGAGGCGGCGGCCCGTTGAATGGTGTCCAATGGTGTGGTGGTGAACATGGTGGCGCTTTCGGTCCGGCAGTAGGTTGGAGCAAACAATACCGCGCCGTCGTTGCCGTGCATCCCGCATGTTCACGATGCAGACATCCACATATAACGCCGCAGGCCCCTCCCGGCGTTCGGGAGAGGCCTCCGGATTGTATGCGACACCGGTCCGCCGTCGGGCACGATATGCGGCCGGACGGGACCGGCGTACGGCGCTCAGGCGTTCCTGGCGTCCTTGCGGATCTTGGTGGCGTAGATCGCGGCGGCGACGGTGACCGCGAACACGATCCAGCCGAGCCAGTTCACGGAAGAGCCGAGCAGCTGGCTGAGCACCACGGAAATCATGCCGACGATGGCCAGGATCCAGGCGAGCACCATGAACACGCCAATCTTGGCGGGATTCTTGGCGCCACGGATGCCCAGCGCGCCGAACACGATGTAGAACAGGCCGCAGATCAGCCACCAGATGGCCAGGGCGAGGCTCCACACCATTACGTTGAGGTCAAGACCATCGGCGACGGCCACGGTCTGGGTGGTGTCCACCACGCGCGCGCCGGCGATCATCACGCCGCCCGAGATGAGGTAGACGACGCCCAGCACGATGAACAGCACGCCGAACACCTTGAGTGCGCCGCGTTCCGCGGACACGGACTGGTTGGAGGAGGTCACAATGGTTCCTTTCCCGAAAGCTCTCTTCCTTTGGGCATGGATCCATCCATGTCCACCCTCAGTATGGACTGCATCGGCGGCCGTGTTCACCGCAAACAGCCCGAATGTTCCCCTTTTGCGGCAGAAACCGCCCATTCGGGGCGCATCGCGGTCAGTCCACTGATTTAAGGCTCTCCACCATATCCACCTTGTCGAGCCGGCCGCGCATGGCCAGCACCACCACGCCGCTGAACACCAAAGTGAGCAGGAAGGCGTACAGGTAGCTCAACGGATGGATGATCCGCCCGAACATCACCACATCCACCTCCACCGTGGTGATGACGAATCCCTCCAGCCAGGTGCCGAGCGCCAATCCGAACAGATCGCCGACCAGCGAGAGGATCGCGATCTCCCGGAAGATGTAGGCGTTGACCTCGCCGCGGGTGAATCCCAGCACCTTGAGCGTGGCGATCTCGCGCACGCGTTCGCCGATGTTGATGTTCGTCAGGTTGTACAGCACGATGAACGCCAGCGCCGCGGCCGAGACAATGAGCACCACCACGATCAGGTTAATCGAGCTCAACATCGTGGAATACGTCTCGATCGAGATCGCCGAGAACCCGACCGTGGACAGATGCGGCACCTCGCGCAGGGCGGCCGACAGGTCGTCCCTGGCGCGCTGGCCGTCCGGCGTCACCGCATACGTGGTCCGGTACGCGAGCTCGGCGTCCATCCCGTCGTCCTGCGCCGCGGCTTGCCGCCAGGCTTCGGGCCCCACATAGACCATATTGCCCACGTAATTCTCCACGATGCCGGTGATTGGCGCCCGTGCGCCGCCGCCCGTGGCGTTGCCCATGCCGTCCTGCCGGTACAGGGTCAGCTCGTCGCCGACATGTAGGCCGAGCGTGGCGGCGGCCTTCTCGGTCACCAGCACTGCGTCGTCGTCGAACGCGACCGGGTTGTGGCCGACGCGCTCGCGGAACGTGATCACGTCGGTCAACGCCGACGCCTCCTGCGGGACGATGACCTGCACGGACAACGGGTCGGTATCGTCCGTTCCGGCGACCTGCATGTTCTGCACGTCCACGCGGGTCAGTTCGGTGGCGTCATGTTCGCGCAGCATGCGCCGCGCCGATTCGAGATCCCCGTCGGTCGCGTTCGCGTCCAAGCTGACGACGGTGTTGTAGTGCTGGATCGTCCCGAACTGGTTGTCGATGATGTCCCAAATCGAATCATGCAGGCCGAAGCCGACGAGCATCAGCGCCGTGCAGCCGCTGATGCCGATGAGGGTCATGAGGAAACGCCGCTTGTAGCGGAAGATGTTCCGGCAGGTGACCTTCCAGGAGAACGACATCCGCCGCCACAACGGTCCGACGTGTTCGAGCAGGATGCGCTTGCCGGCCTTCGGCGGACGCGGCAGCATCAGTCCGGAGGGGGTCTCGCGCAGGCTGGACACCACGGCGAACCAGGTGCACAGCAGGGTCACGCCGACGCCGAGACCTCCGGAGAGCAGGGCGGCGCCCGGTTGGACGGGCAGCGGCAACGGCGGCGCGGGCACCGCGTAGATGATGGCGTACGCCCGCATGACGATATACGGCAGGATCTGGCTGAGCACGGCGATGCCGATGACGGCTCCGGTGACGCTCGCCGCGGCCGCGTAGGCCAGGTACTTGCAGGCGATGGTGGCGGTGCCGTAGCCGAGCGCCTTGTAGGTGCCGATCTCGATGCGCTCGTTCTCCACCATGCGGGTCATGGTGGTCAGGGCCACGAGCGCGGCCACCAGGAAGAACATGGCCGGGAACACGTCGGCGATGCTGTCCATGCGTTCGCTGTCGCCCTGATAGCTGGCCGCGCCCTCGCTCTGGGTGCGGTCGAGCACGTAGAGTTCGGGTGGTTCCATCGCGTCGAGTTCGGCCTGCGCGTCCGCCAGCTGCGCTTCGGCATCGGCGAATTCCCGTTCGGTCTGGTCCTGCCGCTGTTCGAGCTGTGCGCGGGCCGCAGCGATTTGGCCGCTCATGGGATTCAATTGCGCGGCGGTGTCCAGTTGCTGCGCCGTTTGTTCGAGCTGCGCCCTCGCAGCATCGCGTTCGGTCTCATAGGCGGCGCGGCGTTCGTCCAGTTCCTGCTGGAGGGGGCGTTTGACGTCGTCCAGGCGGGCGGCGGCCAGGTCGTCGGTGTTCCGTTCGATGCGGTCGGCGACCCGGGTCACGGCTTGTTCGTAGTCGTCGGATCCGTTTTCGTGGGCGTCCGCGCCCTCCACGGTGGCGTAAATCTCGGTGTACGCGGCGTCGGCGGCGAAGGCGTCGCGCGGCGCGTACAGGTACTGTTCGATCATGCCGGAGCCGAGTGTGGTCGCCCCGAAGCTGACCGTGTACGGGTAGTTCGAGGAGCTGACGGTGCCGACGACGGTGAACTCGCGGCTGTCCAACGTCCCGTCCAACGCATCGGTGCCGTAGAGCACATGGATGGTCTGCCCGATGTGCGGTTCGCCGGCGGCGGTGTCGGCGGAGACCACGCATTCGTCCTCCGCCGTCGGCCACCGGCCGTCGCGCAGCAGCAGACGGTTGAGATATTCATCGTCATCGGAGGCGACGGTCACCTCGTCGGTCTGTTCGCCATCCTGCGCGCCGTCCGGCAGCAGGGCGATCCTGACGGCGGCCTGTTCGTCGCCCATCTGCATCATCGCATCGGTGGATATCGAGGGCATGGCATCCGCGATGCCCTCGATATCCCGCACGCGTTGCACATCGTCATCGGAGAACCCGAGCGTGGAGATCAGCCGGATGTCCCACAGGTGCGTGCCGTCGTAATACCGGTCGGCGGACGCACGCATGTCGGGGCCGCTCATCTGCAGTCCCGCGAAGAAACCGCAGCCGAGCGCCACGATGCCGATGATGGCCAGGAACCGTCCGAGCGAACCGCGGATGGAACGCCGGACGATCTTGGCGAACGCGCCGTGCATCAGGCCAGCGAGCCTTCGGGCCTGTAGGCCGGGCCGTCGCTGATGGAGACGGCGAAGACGTGCAGGGACTCGGCCTTGGACTTGGCGTCGACGATCTGTTCGCGCACACGTTCGGGCGCGGTGCCGCCCTTGCCGCGGCGTGCGGCCACCGAGCCCTCGGTGGACAGCACCTCGCGCACCTGCGGGGCCTTGTCGGCAGGCAGATACCCCTCGAATACCGTGATGAAGTCGTCGTCGGTCAGATTCCACAGCTCCTGGCCGCGCTCCTCGGCGATCTTGACGCAGGCGCCGGAGAGCTCATGCGCGTGGCGGAACGGCACGCCGTTGCGCACCAGCCATTCGGCGATGTCGGTGGCCAGCGCGAAACCGGTCGGCGCCTCGGCGGCCAGACGGTCCGTGTCGAAGGCCATCGTGGCCACCATGCCGGTGAAGGCCGGCAGCAGCACCTCCAGGGTGTCGACCTGGTCGAACACGGCCTCCTTGTCCTCCTGCAGATCGCGCGCATACGCGGTGGGCAGCCCCTTGAGCGTGGCCAGCAGACCGGTCAGGTCGCCGATGAGACGGCCGGACTTGCCGCGCGCCAGTTCGGCGATGTCCGGGTTCTTCTTCTGCGGCATGATCGACGATCCGGTGGAATAGGCGTCATCCAGCCGCACGAACGCGAACTCCTGCGTGTTCCAGATGATGATCTCCTCGCTCAGGCGCGAGATGTCCACGCCGAGCATGGCCGCCACGAACGCGAACTCGGCGACCAGATCACGCGAGGCGGTGCCGTCGATCGAGTTGTCGGTGACGCGGGAGAACCCGAGCTCCACGGCCACGTTCTGCGGGTCCAGGCCGAGCGTGTTGCCGGCCAGGGCGCCGGAGCCGTACGGGCTGGCGTCGATGCGGGCGTCCCAGTCCACCAGGCGCTGCACGTCGCGCAGCAGCGGCCAGACGTGGGCCATGAGCTGATGGGCGAGCAGCACCGGCTGGGCGTGCTGCATGTGGGTGCGTCCGGGCATGACCGCGTCCCCGGCCTGCTCGCACTGGGCGATCAGCGCGTTGACCAGGTCGAGCGTGAGCCCCGCGACGCGGCGGGCGTGGCGGCGCAGCCACATGCGGATCAGGCAGGCGATCTGGTCGTTGCGCGAACGCCCCGCACGCAGCTTGCCGCCCAATTCGTCCCCGGCGATCTCCAGCAGGCCACGCTCCAACGCCGTGGCCTCGTCCTCGTCGTCCTCGATCGGGGCGAACGCCCCGGAGTCCACACGGCGCTGCAGCTCGTCGAGGGCCTCCTCCATGCGGTTGAGCTCGTCCGCGGTCAGCAGGCCGGCACGGCCGAGCGCCCGCGCATGGGCGCGCGATCCGGCGATGTCGTCGTCGGCCAGACGCCAGTCGAACTGGGTGGATTTGGAGAGTCTGGCGAGCTCGGGCGAAGGACCGGAGGAGAACCGGCCGCCCCACAGGGCAAGATGTTCGTTCTGTTCAGTCATATGTCCACCTTAATACGAGTCCTCCCTCCGGCGGGAAACCGTCGGAGGGAGGACGTGACGCTATCGGTTACTCGACGGTGTTGTCCGGCACCTCGATGCCGTTGCCGAACTTGACGTCGCGGGCGGCGGCCACGCGGGTGGGCAGGCCGTAGATCTCGATGAAGCCGTTGGAGGCGTTCTGATCGAAGCTGTCACCGGAATCGTAGGTGGCCAGGTTGTAGTCGTACAGCGAGGTCTCGGAGCGGCGTCCGGTGACCACGGCGCGGCCGCCGTGCAGAATCATGCGGATCTCGCCGGAGACGTACTGCTGGGTGTCCTCGATGAACGCGTTGAGCGACTTGACCGCCGGGGAGAACCACTGCGCGTCGTAGACCAGTTCGCCCCAACGCTTGTCGATGTCGCGCTTGATGCGGTGCTGTTCGCGCTCCAGGCAGCAGTTCTCCAGCTCCTGGTGCGCGGTGATCAGCGCCACCGCGCCCGGGCACTCGTACAGCTCACGGGACTTGATGCCGACCAGTCGGTCCTCGATCAGGTCGATGCGGCCGATGCCTTGGGCGCCGGCGCGACGGTTCATCTCCTCGATGGCCTGCAGCGGGGTCACGTCGCGGCCGTCGATCTTCACCGGCACGCCCTGCTTGAACTCGATGATGACCTCGTCCTCCACCGGGGGGAAGGCCGGATCGTCGGTGTAGGCGTAGCAGTCCTTGGTCGGGCCGTTCCACGGATCCTCCAGGAAGCCGGTTTCGATGGCGCGGCCCCAGACGTTCTGATCGATCGAGTACGGGCTCTTCTCGGTCTGCACGATCGGCAGCTGGTGCTCCTTGGCGTAGGCGATCTCCACGTCGCGGGTCAGCGACAGGTCGCGGATCGGGCTGATGGCCTTGAGCGTGGGGTCGATGGACTGGATCGACACCTCGAAGCGCACCTGGTCGTTGCCCTTGCCGGTGCAGCCGTGGGCGATGGTGTCCGCGCCGAACTGGTGGGCGGCGCGCACCAGATGCTTGGTGATCAGCGGGCGGGAGATGGCGGAGACCAACGGGTAGACGCCTTCGTACATGGCGTTGGCCTTGAGCGCCAGCATGCAGTACTCGTCGGCGAACTCGTTGCGAGCGTCGACGACGTAAGCCTCGACCGCGCCGCAGGCCAGCGCGCGCTCCTTGATGGTCTCCAGGCTTTCGCCGCCCTGACCGACGTCCAGCGAGACGGCGACCACGTCCTTGCCGGTGCGGTCCTTCAGGTACGGGATGGCCACGGAGGTGTCCAGGCCTCCGGAGTAGGCCAGTACGATGCGGTTCTTGTCGCTCATGTTCTGCCCTTTCTATCGAACGCTGACTGCAAGTATATGCATAGGCTTGTATAAATATTCACCATCGGTGCGTCGTGACGTCAACCGGACGTCACTGCTCCGATGTGGTCTTGGAGGCGATGTCGAGCAGCCACTTGGATCGGGCCGAGGCCATGGCCTCATCCGCGCAGATGACCATGACGGTGTCGTCCCCGGCTATGGTGCCGAGCACGCCGTCAAGCGGCTGTTTGTCGATCACGCTGGCCACATACTGCGCGGCGCCGGATGGCGTGTGCACGACGATCAGGTTGCTGGCGCTGGCCACCGAGGTCACCAACCCCGACAGGACCCGTGACATCTGCTGCTCGCCCTTGCCCCCGGCATGCGGGGCGGGGTTCTGCTGGCGACCGCCGATCGTGTAGGCCACGGTGCCGTCCGCCAGGCGGGTCTTCACCGCGCCCAGTTCATCCAGGTCACGGCTCAGCGTGGCCTGTGTCACCTCGATGTCCTCATCGGCCAGGATCTGCGAGAGCTGGGACTGCGAGGTGATGACGTACTTGAGCAACGCCTCCTCGACCGCGCTCAGGCGGGCGGCCCGGGTTGCGGGCCGCTGCAACGGATTCACTTCCGACATGTCCGCCTCTCAGGCTCAGGACAGCAGATCGGCGTCGCCACGCTGCTGGCCGATCAGCCAAGTGAGCAGCGCCTTCTGCGCGTGCAGGCGGTTCTCGGCCTCGTCCCACACCACGGACTGCGGACCGTCGATCACCGAAGCGGTGACCTCCTTGCCGCGGTAGGCCGGCAGGCAGTGCTGGAACAGCGCGTCGGGCTTGGCCAGCGCCATGAGCTCGTCATTGACCTGGTAGTTCCAGAACGGCTTGGAACGCACCGCGTACTCAGCCTCCTCGCCCATCGACACCCAGGTGTCGGTGAAGATGCAATCGGCGTCCTTCGCGGCCTCCTTCGGGTCGGTGGTCACTAGGATCGACCCGCCGGTCTGTGCAGCGATGCGCTCCGCATCGGCCACGATCTGGGGATCAGGCAGGTACCCGTACGGCCCGGCCACGCGCACATGCATACCGGCCACCGCGCCGCCCAGCAGATACGAGTTGGCCATGTTGTTGGCCGCATCGCCGAAGTAGGCGATCGTCATGCCCGGCAGGGCGTCCACGCCGCCGCGGAACTGGGCGATGGTCAGCAGGTCGGCCAGGATCTGGCAGGGGTGGAACGCGTCGGTCAGCGCGTTGACCACCGGCACGGTGGCGTATTTCGCCATCTCCTCGACGCGGTCCTGTCCGAAGGTGCGCCAGACGATGGCGGAGGTCATGCGGGTGAGCACGCGGGAGGTGTCGGCGACGGGCTCACCGCGGCCCAGCTGGGAGCCTGACTTGTCGATGACCAGCGGGTACCCGCCGAGCTCGGCGACGCCGGTGGCGAAGCTGGAACGGGTGCGGGTGCTGGGCTTGTCGAACAGGACGGCGACCGCCTGCGGCCCCTCGAACGGACGGTGGTAGAACCGGTTCTCGCGGAACTTCATGCCGAGTTCGAGGATCTGCTTCTGCTCCTCGTGGGTTACGTCGTCGTCGCGCAGCATGTGGCGCAGTTGTCCGCTCATGGCTTTCTCCTTATGCGTGTTATGCGTGGTGTGGTGGGGTTCAGTCGTTGGGAAGGTCGTTGGGGACGGCGGCGAGGATGGCGACGGCCTCATCAACATCCCGTTCGCTGACGATCAGCGGCGGCGCCAGACGCAGCGCGTCGGGAGCCACGGCGTTGACGATCAGCCCGTGCTCCAGCGCCCAGTCCATGGCGGCGTGCGCGCACGGATGCGTCAGTTGGATGGCGTTGAGCAGTCCGCGGCCGCGCACGTATTCGAACAGCGGGTTGTCCGAGGCCATGATGCCCTGGCGCAGCTGTTCGCCGCGCGCCTCGGCGTTGGCGATCAGGCCCTCCCGCTCGATGACGTCGAGCGTGGCCAGCGCCGCGGAGGCGGCCAGCGGGTTGCCGGCGAAGGTGGAGCCGTGGGTGCCCGGGGAGAACAGGGCGGAGAGCTTCTCGCCGAAGGCGATCATGCCGCCCATCGGGAAGCCGCCGGCCACGCCCTTGGCGAACGTGACGATATCCGGCGTGATGCCGCCGGACAGGTCCTCGCGCTGGAACGCGAACCACGCGCCGGTGCGTCCGATGCCGGTCTGCACCTCGTCGATGATCAGCAGCGCGTCGTTGGCGTCACACATGGCACGCACCTTGGCCACATAGTCGGCGCCGAGCGGACGGACGCCCGCCTCGCCCTGGATGAGCTCCATGATGACGGCCGCCACCGGCCCCTTGCCGTACCGGCCCAGACCGGTCTGCCCGAACGCCTCGTACAGGGCCATCGGGTCGCCGGCCTCGACGAATTCGATGTTCGGCACCAGCGGTTCGAACGGCGTGCGGATGACCGGCTTCCAGGTGGCCGACAACGCGCCCAGCGTGCGGCCGTGGAACCCGTGGGTCAGCGCGATGATGCGGGCCGGCTTGCCGCCGATCTCCGGCGCAGCGCCCGGCAGCGTGCGCCCGTACAGCTTGGCGAGCTTCAGGGCCGCCTCGTTGCCTTCGGTGCCCGAATTGCCGAAGTACACGTGCGAGCCCTCCGGTGCGCCGGCCAGCTTGACCAGACGCGCGGCCAGCTCGATCTGCGGCTCGGTGGCGAAGTAGTTGCTGGTGTGCGCCACCTTGGCGGCCTGGGCGCTGACGGCCTGCACCCAGGCGGGGTGGGCGTAGCCGAGCGAGTTGACGGCGATGCCCGCCAGGAAGTCAAGGTATTCGTTGCCGTCCACATCCCAGATGCGGGTGCCCTGCCCGTGGTCCATCACACGCAGCGGCGTGCCGAACACGTTCATGTGCACGCGCGAGTACTCGCCCAGCCACTTGCTGCCCTCGGGGCCGAGCGTTTCGATGGTCTGCGATTCATCTGCCATAGGAACTCCTCATTTCCACGCCGTCTTCCGGCACCACCATCGTACCGATACCGGCGGTGGTGAAGATCTCATTGAGAATCGAATGCGGCTTGCGGCCGTCGATGATGTGCGCCTGGGGCACGCCGCCGTCCAAGGCGCGCACGCAGGCCTCCATCTTGGGCCGCATGCCGCTCTCCAGATCGGGCAGCATGTCGCGCAGGTTCTCCACGCCGATGCGGCCGATCAGCGAGTTGCGGTCCGGCCAGTCGGCATACAGGCCATCCACATCGGTCAGGATCACCAGCTTGCGCGCGCCGAGCGCCGCGGCCAGGGCGGCGGCGGCCGAATCGGCGTTGACGTTGAGCACCTGCGTGGCGTCGTCCTCGTTCGGCGCGACCGAGGAGACCACGGGGATGCGTCCGGCGTTGATCAGGTCCTCGACGGCCGACGCGTCCACGCTCACCACATCGCCCACCAGGCCGATGTCGGTGGCCTGGCCGTCGATGACCGGCCTGCGCTGCATGGCGGAGAACAGGGCGCCGTCCTCGCCGGACAGGCCGACGGCGAACGGGCCGTGCGCGTTGATCAGGCCGACCAGCTCGCGCGAGACCTTGCCGGTGAGCACCATGCGCACCACGTCCATGGCCTCGGGCGTGGTGACGCGCAGTCCGCCGCGGAACTCCGATTCGATGCCCAGCGCGTCGAGCATCCGCGAGATCTGCGGGCCTCCCCCGTGCACCACAACCGGGTGCAGGCCCACCTGGCGCAGGAAGACCATGTCCTCGGCGAAGCACTGCTTTAGGTGTTCGTCGACCATGGCGTTGCCGCCGTATTTGACCACGATGCGTTGCCCGGCGAACTCCTCCAGCCAGGGCAGCGCGTCGATGAGCACCTCGGCCTTCTGGTCGGGGGTCAGGTCGGTGTGGACGTCCAGATGGTATCCGGGGCCTTTCCAAGTTGTCATGATGGTTGTTCAGCTTTCGTAATCGGCATTGATATGCACATATTCGTGGGTCAGGTCGTCGGTCCATACGGTCGCCTCGGCATCGCCAGCGTTCAGGTCGATGTCGATATGCACCTCCCGCGGCGTCATGTCCACCTCGGCCCGGTCGCGGCCGGGCTTGCCGCCGTCGCAGATGCGCACGCCGTTGATGTCCACGGTCACCCGGTTCGGGTCGTACGGCGCCACGGTTTCGGGAACCGTGCCCAGGGAGCTGACGACGCGGCCCCAGTTCGGATCGTTGCCCGCGATCGCGCACTTGAGCAGGTTCGATGCGGCCACGGCGCGCCCGCAGGCCAGTGCGGCGTCCTCGCTGGTCGCGCCGGCGACGGTGATCCGCACGTCATGGCTGGCGCCCTCGCCGTCGCCGATGATCTGGCGGGCGAGCGCGGCGCAGGCTTGCGCCACCAGCGCGTTGAACTCGTCGGGGTCCGGTTCGACGCCCGAGGCGCCGGAGGCCATGAGCAGCACCGTGTCGTTGGTGGACATGCAGCCGTCCACGTCGATGCGGTTGAACGAGGTGTCGACGCCGACGGCCAACGCCGCCTGCATCTGCCCGGCGGTCACCACCGCGTCGGTGGTGATGACGCACAGCATGGTGGCCAGCTGGGGGGCGATCATGCCCGAGCCCTTGACCATGCCGCCGATGCGGTAGCCGTTGCCTTCGATCTCGACGGTTTTCGGCTTGGTGTCGGTGGTCATGATGGCGTGTGCGGCGTCCGCTCCGGCCTGGGCGGTATCCGCCAGCGCCGCATGGGCGGCCGCGGCGCCGGCCAGGACGTTGTCCAACGGCAGCAGCTCGCCGATCAGACCGGTCGAGCATACGGCCACGTCATCGGGCGTGCAGCCGAGCAGTTCGGCCACCGTGGAGGCGGTGGCGGAGGACTGGTCGTACCCGGCCCGTCCGGTGCAGGCGTTCGCCCCGCCCGAGTTGAGGATCACGGCCTTGGCATGGCCATCGGCCACGACGCCCCGGGTCCACTGCACGGGCGCGGCGCAGAACCGGTTCGGCGTGAACACGCCGGCCATCGCATCCAGCGGGCCGTCGTTGACCACCAGGGCCAGATCCTTCTTGCCGTCCACGGCGGAGATGCCGGCCTCCACGCCGGCCGCCCTGAATCCCTTGGCGAACGTCACGCTCACGGTGCCACTCCAATCTTCGTCAGTCCCTGATCCTCAGGGAGTCCCAGTGCGATGTTCAGTGATTGCACGGCCTGTCCGGCGGTGCCACGGTTGAGGTTGTCGATGGCGGCGAACGCGAGCAGACGGTTCGCCTTGCGGTCCACGACCACCTGCAGATGGGCCGCGTTCGATCCGATGATGTTCTGCGTGGCCGGCAGCACGCCCTCCGGCAGCACGACCATGAACTCCTGGCCGGCGTAGGCTCGCTCCCAGATCGCGTGGATGTCGGCATCGCTCATCGCGGCCCCGCGGTCGGTCAGACGGGCGGAGACCGAGGCCAAGATGCCGCGCGACATCGGGGCCAGGATCGGCGTGAACCCGAGTGTGAAGCGGTCCGCGTCGGCGGCCGTCAGGCCCGCCGCATGGGCCAGGTTCTGCAGGATCTCGGGGATATGGCGGTGCGTGCCGCCCACCGAGTAGGGCACCGCGGATCCGAACGCCTCCGCGGCAAGCAGATTCGCACGCTTGAGGTTCTTGCCGGCGCCCGAGTAGCCGACGACCAGATCGGCCACGATATCGGTGGTCTCGACCAGCTCTTCGGCCACCGCCGGCTGCAGCGCCAGCGTGACGGCCGTCACGTTGCAGCCGGGACCGGCGATGCGCCGGCTGCCCGGAAGCGCGCCGCGCTGCCGGACGTACCCGCCCTCGGCGTCCCTGCCGACGATGAGCTCGGGCATGCCGTACGCCCAGTGCTCGTAGAAGTCCCCTCCGTAGTAGGCGTCCCACGCGGAGCGTTCCTCGAGCCGGTGGTCGGCCCCCAGGTCGATGACGACGGCGTCCGGGTCGAGCTGCGCGGCAAGCGCCCCGGAGGCCCCGTGCGGCAGCGCCAGGATGATCACGTCATGGCCGTTGAGCACCTCCGGCGTGGTGTCCTCCACCACCAGATCGGCCAGTTGCGGGATGTGGGGCATGTGTCGGCCCAACCGGTCCCCCACCGAGGAATGTCCCGCCACGCAGGTCACCTCGAACGCGGGATGCGCCGCCAGGATGCGCAGCGCCTCGCCTCCCGCATATCCTGTGGCCCCTGCCACGGCGACCGTGTATTTCGCCATTTCGCGTCACCTTTCCGCGCATGACCGTCATGCACTCCGAATACATCACCCAGCATACACATTATGCAGTACATTGCATATTATGCACGCCAAGTCGATGGACGGTCTTATGGCCGCAACAGCAATGCCCCGCACCGCCCCACACTAGAACAGATGCAGCGAGCGGAACTCGTCCAGCACATCGGACCATGTCCGCTTGCCCATTTTGTCCTTAATGTTGCGGTGATAGGAGAAGACCGTGCTTTCGGCGATACCGAGCTCGCAGGCTATGCGGGAGGCGGGCATGCCTCCCAGCGTCATGGCGATGACGCGCTTCTCCGATTCGCTCAGCGGCCTGACCTGCCGGCAGTCGGAGCCACTCGCCAGACTCTGCTCCACGGTGAGGAAGTCCCCGTCGGCCGGATAGCAGGACCCGCGGGACACGACGGCGAGCACCTCGGGCAGCTCCTCGACCAGCCGTTTCTTATCGAGGAGCGCTTGCCCGCCCGCATCCCGCAACGGTTTGCGGTAGGTATCCGTATGGTAGGACGTCATGCCCACCACGGCGCAACGCGATCTCATCTCACGTATCGAACGGCATACGCCTACGCCATCCATCCCGGAGAGCGCCATGTCCAGGAACAGCACGTCGGTCCGATGCGCGTCGAAGCAGCATCGATGGATGGCCGTGGCCACGTCACTGCTGCCCCATACGTCGAGACTGACCTCGTCACGGCGGTTGAGGCGCCCCAGCAGCGCCTTCATGTACTCGACGCTCAGGTTGTCGTTATCCAGCACCCCGATTCGGAGCGTCGTCCGCAAGCTCATATCACGCATGGCACCACCTTACCCCCCATCAATGCCGCCATACCGACACATATGGCACCGCATGACGAGACAACACCGCTCTATGCGCGGATTGAGGTGGTTCCCTCCCCACCCCCTTGATCAACCATGCCGCCCAGCAGCTGCTGATACAGATCCATGGCGCTCAGGCCGTTGATCATCAGCCATATGGTCGCCACCGTATACAGCGCGTTGATGATGACGGCGGCCAACGCCAGTCCGTAGCCCTTCATACGGAAGTTCCTGGTTCGCCACATCGCCACGCCGCCCATGATCGCCGGCAGCACCGGCACCGGCATCAACAGGGCGAACACCAGCGAGAGGATGGCGTAGAAATCCCAATGGCCATACAGCGGGTTCTGCCGCGGGTCGTCCATGTCGATGCCGTGGAACGGCTGGGGGCCGCCATTGCCCGTTTCGGAACCGCCTGCGGACGGGGAGTCGTACCGGGGTTGCCCGAATGAGTCGCCAGGACCATACAATCCATTGGGAGCATACGGCTCCGCGGAACCGCGGTCGGGCATGGCTTGCGGATTACCGGAGCCGTTCTCCGGGGCTGGCTCGCTCCGTTCCGCTTCGGGGCGCCCGTACACGTAAGGATCGTATCCGGCGGGATACTGGCTGGCCATGGCCCCGTACTCAGGCTGGTTCACCTGCCCGTATTCCGGCTGCGCTCCAGATCGTTCGGTCGACGCATCCGGCTGCGACTGATCGTTCGATGCGGTCATGGACTGATACTCCTTACTGTGGTGGTCGGTGATGCACCGGTTGGTACCGATGATACGAAACGGGCTTGTCTTCCCTGTATCCCCGGGAAGACAAGCCCGCATCCGCCATGACTCAGGCGCGCAGCTGGGCGCCCAGTTCGGCCGCCCTGTCGATGATGGCCTTGCGGATGGTCTCGCTGTCCTCGGAGCCGAGCGTGCGGTCGACGGCACGGAACGTGACGGCGTAGGCGAGCGACTTCATGCCCTCGCCCACCTGGTCGCCGGTGAACACGTCGAACAGCTCGATGGATTCCAGCACCTCGCCGGCCGCCTCACGGATCACCGACTCCAACGCCGCGGCCGTGACCGACTGGGGAACCGTGAACGCCAGATCCTGCTTGACGGGCGGGAACGTGGAGATCGGCCTGGCCTGGACCGGGGCGTTGTCCAATGCGGCGAACAGCGCGGTCAGATCCAGTTCGAAGGCCGCGGAATGCGCCGGGAAGCCGAGCGCCTCGTTGACATGAGGATGCAGTTCGCCCACCACGCCCACGGCGGTCTGCCCGGCCAGCACACGCGCCATACGGCCCGGATGCCACTGCGCGGGCACGTCGTCCGGAGCGGGCTGGTCCAGCATCAGATCGGCGCCCAGCCGGTCCGAGATCCTGCGCACCGCCTCCACGGCGTCGCTCCAGTCCACGGCGCGGCGTTCGCCCAGCCAGCCGGTTTCCACCGCGTTGCCGGTCAGGATGCCCGCCACATGCATCGGCTGTGCGGGCAGACCGGCGTCAAGCGCCGCCAGCTGCTCGTCGGTGGGGCGCACGCCGCCCGGCAGCGCCGGAATCGCCGGGGCCTGCGGATCCCACAGGTACACGTGGCCGATCTCATACAGCGACACGTTCTCCAGACCACGGCGCAGGTTCAGACGTACGGTCTGCGCCAGCGTCGGCAGGATATCGCGGCGCAGGAACGGACGGTCGCCGGCCAGCGGATTGGCGATCTCCACGCTCACGCGCTTGATCTCGTCCGCGTCGTACGCGAACGCGCGGTAGTCCTCGTCGCCCACGAACGGATAGGTCAGGGCCTCCACCAGACCGTATTCCGCCAGCTCGTCGGCCACCTGGCGCTTGCGGCGCTGATCGTCGGTCAGGCCGACCTCGCCCTCCACGGGGGCCGGGGGCACGGTCACCGGAATCTCGTCATATCCGACCAGTCGGGCGATCTCCTCGACCAGATCGCACGGCTCGTTCAGATCGGGGCGCCAGCTCGGCGGCATGATCGAGAACTCGCCGTTGCCGCCGCCGGCCACACCGCACCCGATATCGGTCAGGATCTCGCAGATCCGGTTCACATCGGTGTCCAGCCCCGTCACGCGCGCGACCTCGGTGGACTTGAAATGAATCGCGCGACGACGCGGCACATTGTTCACGTCGGTCGGATGCTCGGAGGCCTCGCCGTTGCCGTAGCGGATCAGCAGCTCGGCGGCCATCTGCGCGGCGGCGGGCTGCAGCTGCGTGTCCACGCCGCGTTCGAAACGGCGGGAGGCCTCGGACGGGGTCTTGTGGCGGCGGGCGGAGCGCGCGATCGACACCTGGTCGAAGTGCGCGGCCTCCAACAGGATGTTCTTGGTCTCGGCCGTCACCTCGCCGTACAGGCCGCCCATCACGCCGGCCAGACCGATGATGCGCGATCCGCGCTCACCGTTCGGCGAGTCGGTGATCAGCAGGTCCTCCACGCTCAGCTCGTGGTCCTTGCCGTCCAGGGTGACCAGATGCTCGCCTTCGCGGGCGCGGCGCACCACGATCGGGCCTTCGAGCTTGTCCATATCATAGGCGTGCATCGGCTGGCCCAGATCGAGCATGACGTAGTTGGTCACGTCCACGGCCAGCGAGATCGAACGCACGCCGGCGCGGATCAGGCGACGGCGCATCCAGTTCGGCGTCTTGGCGGACGGATCGAAGCCGTGGATGGCGCGGGCGTAGTAGCGGTCGCAGCCGGGCACGCCGTGAATCGGGTTGTCGTCCTCGATCGACACCTCGATGTCCGTGGGAGTGCCGGGTTCCAAGCCCTCGGTGACCGGGGTCTTCCCGTCCAGCGCACTCACCGGATCAACGTAGGCGGCGCCGGTGGAATGGTGGTATTCGCGGGACACGCCACGGTACGAGAGCGCATAGCCGCGGTCCGGCGTGATGTTGATCTCCAGCAACGGCTGGTCCAGATGCAGCAGGTGCATCGCGTCGTCGCCGGGCTTCAGGGCCTCGTATTCGGCGGGGGTGAAGCCGTACTCGCGCAGCAGGATGATGCCGTCGTGGCTGTCGCCCAGGCCCAGCTCGCGTTCGGAGGCGCACATGCCGTTGGAGATGTGGCCGTAGGTCTTGCGCGGTTCGATGCGGAAGTCACCGGGCAGCACGGCACCCGGCAACGTGACGACGACCTTCTCGCCGGCCTTCATGTTCGGGGCGCCGCACACGATGCCGCGGGGCGCCTTGTTGCCGTTCTCGTCGACCTCGTTGTACTCGTCGCCGACGTCCACGTGGCACCAGTTGATGGTCTTGCCGTTCTTCTGCGGTTCGGGCGTGGCGTCCACCACGTAGCCGACCACGATCGGACCGGTCACCTGGGAGGCGTGGATCTCCTCCTCCTCCAGGCCGACCTTGACCAGATCCCTGGCCAGCTGCTCGTATGTCAGATCCTCGGGGACCTCGACATGGTCCTTGAGCCAATCAATATCAACCATAGGCATGGGCTTCTCACTCTCCCATCACGAATTGCTTGCTGAATCGCACGTCGCCCTCGACCAGGTCGTGCATGTCGTTGATGTCATGGCGCAGCAGCAGCGTACGCTCGATGCCCATGCCAAACGCGAAACCGGTGTACACATCCGGGTCCAGACCGGCGGACTTCAACACATTCGGGTTCACCATGCCGCAGCCACCCCATTCGAGCCAGCCTGCGCCGCCCTTCTTGTCCGGGAACCACAGGTCGAGTTCGGCGCTCGGTTCGGTGAACGGGAAGTAGCTCGGACGCAGGCGGGTCTTGGCCTCCGGGCCGAACATGGCCACGGCCAACTTGTCCAGCACGCCCTTCAGGTCGGCCATGGTCAGGTGCTTGTCCACGGCGAGCGCCTCGCACTGGTGGAACACCGGGGTGTGTGTGGCGTCCAGCTCGTCGGTGCGGAACACGCGGCCCGGCGAGGCGATGTACAGCGGCACGCCGTATTCGAGCAGCGCGCGCACCTGGTCGGACGAGGTCTGTGTGCGCAGCACCATGTTCGAGCCCACGAAGCCCGCGGCGTCACGCGCCTGCGAACCCTTGACGTAGAAGGTGTCCTGCATCTGACGCGCCGGATGGTCGGGGCCGAAGTTCAGCGCGTCGAAGTCGAACCATTCGGTCTCCACCTCCGGACCAGAGGAGATACGCCAGCCCATCGAGATGAAGAAGTCCTCCCAATCCTCCATCACCTTGGCCAGCGGATGGCGCGCACCCAGCGGCTTGCGGCGGATCGGCAGCGTCATGTCCACGGTTTCGGAGGCCAGCGCGCGGGCCTCCTCCTCGGCCTTCAGCTCGGTCTCCCTGGCGCCGAACGCGCGGCCGAAATCGGCGCGCAGCTTGCCCATGAGCTTGCCGGCGTCCTTCTTCTGGTCGGCGGGCAGCGCGCCGATGGCCTTGCTGGCCTGCGTCATCGCCGAATCGGCGCCCGCATACTGCGTCTTGATGGCTTTCAGTTCCTCCGTGCTGGAGGCGTTCTCTATCCTCGCGATGCCTTCGGCGACCGCCTCGGTCACCGCCTGAGCATCGAACACCGCTTGTTGTGCCACGAGCTCCCTTTCCTGCGTCTTCCTACATCGTCAACCGCGCGGCAAACCCGCAAAAGCGCGATTTACCGGCGTTTTACGACTTTACATTCTCCCAAAGCGACTCGACATAGCCATGCTCATCAGCATGACGGCGGCGCTCGTGCCCAGATTCAGCGACTCCGCCCGGCCGTAGATCGGAATCGAAACCACCGTGTCCGAACGCTCCAACACGTCGTCCGGCAGGCCCCGAGCCTCATTGCCGAACAGCACCGCACGGTCGGCATCGCGGCCGCCGTCACCGCCCAACAGCTCGGGCAGCGGCACCGGCCGGTTCCCGGGTGTGCCGTACACGTCGGCGGCCGTCACCACCAGTCCCCGCTCCGAGCACCACGTGAAGAATTCCCCGGTGGTCATCGTCAGCACCGGCAGGTGGAACAGCGAGCCGGCCGTGGCACGGATCACCTTCGGGTTGAACATGTCCACGCACTCGTCCACGAACACGACCGCCGCACAGCCCGCGGCATCGGCCGCGCGGATCACCGTGCCCGCGTTGCCCGGGTCGCGCACCTGCCAGAAGGCCGCCACCAGTGATGGGTGTCCGCCCGAACCTCCGACTCCCGGCGTTTCGGGGGCGGTGCCGGTCATCGCATCCCTTGTGGCCTGCATGTCCCCCACCGCCACGATGCCCTGCGCGTCACGGCTCATCCGCTCGACGACCCCGGCGCTGCACAGGTGCACATAGACGCCGTGGGACAATGCCTCCGCCACGATCGGGGCCAGCAACGCCGACACCGGGATCCCCTCGCATGACTCGTCCGGCATCCGCGCGTAGCCGTGCCGGGCGAGCAACGCCATATCGGTATGCCCGGCGCCGTCCGAATCGTCGACAGCCACGTACACGTCACGCACGACCTGCGGCACGCATCGCACGGCCTCGCGCACGGATTGCGGTCCCTCGATCACATACTGGCCGGTTCTGGCCCGGGACCGCCGGTTGGACAGATCCGCCACCCGGCGCACCCGTTCGGACTTCAGGTTATCGATGATGGTTCGCTGCATCGGCATACCCTCCACCCTACAGCCCGGCATGGCGTGGCCCGGTATCGCGCCGGAACGCGTGTCACCGACGACGGAACGGCGTGCGGCCTTCGGCGTCGTCGGGACCGGCATACGGCATACGCATGTACAGCACCCAAGTGCCGTCCTCCTCGCCCACGGACATCACGCCGCCGAGGGATTCGATCTCCTCCCGGTGCAGACGCAGGCCGTTGCCGCCGGGCAGATCCAGGATGTCATCGATGTCGTCGCTGGTCTTCCACTCGTCCGGAATCGGATTCATCTCCACGAGTTCGAGATGGCGTTCGCCCAAGGTGATCACCATGTTGTAGGCGTTCTCGCCGCGCACGGAATGCCGCATGATATTGGTGAACGTCTCGTCGATCATCGCCAGCATGCAGGATTGCCGTACGCTCGCATCCTTACCCGAGAACGGTGTCGGGGCGCCGTTATGGTCGATCACGCGCACGTCGCCGTGGATACCGGACTCGGACAGCCGGCGTTCCCATACGCGCACGCGCTCGTTCAGCCGCTCCTGCGGTCCCTTATGCGCTCCGTCCGGATGCTTCTCCGCCGTCTCGGCGCTCAACTGGCGGATGACGGCATGCACGCCGTCGAGCACGCGGACGGACTGCTCGTTGATCTGACGCCAGGCCTCATGCTGTTCGGGATCGCCGCACTGACGCATCTGCCGTTGGGAGACCCGTGCGATGTTCGCCAGATCACCGGTCACCGAGTCGTGGATCATGCGCGCCACCTTCACGCGATGCATCAGGTCCTGCGCGCGTTCATCCCGTAGCCTGAGCTCCATCAGCTTGGACCGGTTGCGGTTGACCTGGCCGAAGTTCAGGATCAGCAGCAGCAGGAACGTGAGCACCGGGGCGCTGTTCAGGGCCAGATTCCAGCTGGTGTCCGGGAACCGCCACGCCTGCACATAGATGCCGACCAGCACCGGGACCGCGGCGACCAGACCCAGGCGCATGCTGGTGTCATACACCAACGTGCCCAGCGTGTACGCCATGCATAGCAGCTCGCCGGAACCGTGCAGGGGCGTCAGGCAGCAGGCCACCGAGAAGTACAGGGACAGGATCAGCGAGGACGGCACGGGGAACACGCAAATCGACAGATACAGCGCGAGGAAGATCAGGGCGACGATCATGTTCGACGTGTCGCCGGATGGCATCACCAGGGTCTCGATCAGCTGCACCATCGCCAATGCGCCCACCTGCCACAGGCGTGTGGGATGCCGCAGCGGATTGATGACGATCGGCTTGGTGCCGGCCAGGTGATGGTTGTCCGGGAATTCGGGGGTCTCGTCGAGCCTCAGGACATGGGCCAGCCGGTTCAGGCCTGCGAGTTGAGCCACATCGCCACCGCCTGCCATCGCGAGTTCGCGCCGAGCTTGTGCATGGCGCGCTGCCCGTGCTTCTTGACCGTCTCCGGCGTGATGTTCAGTGTCTCGGCGATCGCCTGGATGGACATGCCCGCGGCGAAGGAGTCCATGACCTCGAATTCACGGTCTGTCAGCACGGCGTTGACGGAGGTCTGGTTCTTCAACCGCACGTGCGCGGTCAGGGCTGTCTCGAATCCCTCGCCCCACGTGCCGCCGGAGGCCACGGTGCGGATGGCGGCGACGATCTGCCGCTCATCGGACTTGCCGACGATGCCCTGCGCACCGGCCATCGATGCCTTCTCGGCGTATCTGTCGATGGAGTAGGCGGTCATCGCCAGGATGCCGACCTTGCCGATGCGGGTGCGGATGCGGCGGCACACGGAGATGCCGGAGACGCCTTCCATCGACATGTCGGCCAGCAGCACCTTCGGGCGGGTCGAGGCGGTCAGGCAGTTGGCCACGGCCTGCCCGCCGTCGGACGTGGTCCAGATCACCTGCGTATCGTCGGACAATTCCTCGATGCTGGTTTTCAGACTCGGCAGCACGAATCGGTCATTGTCCACGATACCGACGGTGATTTCCCGACTCACTCGGATACCTCCCAACGCAAAATCCTCCCCGACGGGACTCGTCATACTTCCACTGATTGCATCCTAATGCAATTCCCCTTCCGAATTTGACGGGCAGCCAGGGCCTCTACTGCCCCAAAAACGAGAACGAACCCACGCAAAACGCTGCAATCAACGCGATTACGGGAATCATGAGACACCCGCACAGATATACCCAATCGAGGACATCCACGGTGCTGACACGCGCGTGGCTGCGCGGCCCGTCGCCGCCGAACCCGCGCGCCTCCATGGCCGTGGCCAGCGTGGTCGACCGTCTGATCGACAGCACCAGCAGCGCGAAGGTCTGCGGGAGGAACGCCTTGACCTTGTTCTCGTCGCCCAGGCCGCGCGACCTGCGCGACGCGGTCAGCGCCGCCCAGTCGTCATGCAGCACGGAGAACAGCCGCATGCCGGCCAGGCCGCCGTACACGAACCGGTCGGGCAGTCTGAGGATCTGGCTGAACGCGTCGGCCAGGTCGGTGGCGTCGATGCCGAGTACGGCGATGATGGCGGGGATGCCGATGGCCAGGATTCGTATGCCGGTGGCCACCGCCAGCTCGGCCGACCGGTCGGTGATGTGCATCAGCCCCCATTGCCACCAGGTCTCGCCGCCCTCCTTGCCGTACAGCAGCACGGCAAGGGCGGAGCCCGGGGCGCCGATGAAGATCGGCCAGGTGGACCTGACGACGCGCCAGGGCGTCAGCCCGATGCACCACAGGATGATGAACTCCAGCACCAGCGCCACCGTGGCCGAGACCCAATCCAAGCTCAGCAGCATCGGCAGCGAGGCCAGGAACGCGCCGATCAGCCGGTACGCGGGATTGCGGGCGGCCAGGAACGGCGAGCGGCTCGACGGCTTGGGGTCCTCGACGCGCTCGTTGACCGGGCTGACGGGGATGCGGGGGTCGGACGCGCCGGACGCCGTCCACTCCCCTGTCCGACCGGAGGGGGTGAGTTCCACCAGTCGGGCGCCGAGCGCGGTGACCAGTTCGCGGTCGTGCGTGACCACGATGATGCTCACGCCGTCGCCGCGCAGGCCGTGGATCAGGCGCACGATCTGCATCCAGGTGCGCCGGTCCTGGCCGAAGGTCGGCTCGTCGAGGATGAGCACGCGCGGCGCCGCGGCCAGGGCGGAGGCCACGGTCAGCCGCCGTTTCTCGCCGCCGGAGAGCGTGTACGGGTTCTGCTGGGCGTATTGGATGAGCCGGAACCGCGTCAGCAGTTCACGCGCGCGGCGCTCCGCCTCCGCCTCATCGCACCCGGTGCGCAGAGGCCCGAGCATCACCTCCTCCAATACGCTGCCGCGCGCGAACTGGTGCTCGGGGTTTTGGAACACGTAGGAGATGCGGGAGGCCAGTTCGGTGGATTTCCAGGCGATCGGCGCGTCGCCGTCCGCGCCCGCGGCCAGCTGGGCCGAAGCCTGCACCTGTCCGCGCACCGGTTCGAGCAGACCGGCCAGCGTCAGCGACAACGTGGATTTGCCGGCGCCGTTCGCGCCGACCAGCGCGGTGATCTGTCCGGCGGTGAAATCGAGGTCGATATGCTCGGCGATGGCCTTCCCATCGCGGCCGATGGACAGGTCCCGCGCGGACAGCAGCACCTGTCCCGTGCCGACGGACGGATCGTATGACGGCTCATCGTCGGTGTGGATGCGGACGATCTCGTCCTCGGGACGGCGGTATCGCTCCGGCAGCCAGATGCCGAGTTCGGCGAAGTCGAGTCCGGGATCACGGAACACCTCGTCCGGGGTGCCGTCGGCGACGACGACCGTGCGTTTGAACCCGCCGCGGTCGACCTCCTCCTCATCGCCTTGCTGGGCGATGCGGGCGGACTGCTGTTCGTCGGTCTCCAACCCGAGCACCACCACGCGGTCGATCATGTCGATCCACGGTCCGGCGCGGTGCTCGACCAGCATCATCGTGGAATGGTAGGTGTCGAGCACATCGCGCACCGCGTCCACGACCTGGGTGACGCCGTCGGGGTCGAGGTTCGCCGTGGGTTCGTCGAGCAGCAGCACGCCCGGACGCATGGCCAGCGCGCCGGCCAGGGCGAGTCGCTGCATCTGCCCGCCGGACAGGTGCAGGGTCGAACGGTGCAGCTGAACCCCTTCCAGTCCCACCGCACGCAGACCGTCGCGCACCCGCTGCCAGATCTGGTCCCGCGGCACGTTGAGGTTCTCGGGGCCGAACGCCACGTTGTCGCCGAGCCGCTGGAAGATCGCCTGCGCATCGGGATCCTGCAGCACCAGGCCGATGCGTCCGCGCGCGCGGGTGACCGGCACGTCGTCGACCAGCACGCGCCCTTCGGTCACGCCGCCCTCCGCGTCGGTGGTCAGCATCGTGCCGTCGGCCGTCATCTCGGTGCGTTCCGCGTTCTCCTCTCCCCCAAGCAGACCCGCGGCGCCTTCGAGGATCGTGGATTTGCCGATGCCGGACGCGCCGAGCAGCAGCACACGCTGCCCCGCCTCGACGGTGATGTTCAGCCCCCGTACGGCGAAATGCCGGCGCGAGGCGTGACGGTACCCCCAGTTCTCGAAGCGCAGCACCGCGTTGTCGGCTTGCGTTGCGTCATGATTCGCCGGCGTGGGGTCGGTTCCCTGTCGCGCGGTGTCGATGCTCAGCTGTTCGTCCACGATTCCCCTTGATGGTCCTCAGCCGCATAGGCGGCGGTTCATACGACGCTGACGGCGCGGGCGTTGCGGCCCGCGCCATGCGTCAGGTTCAGCGGCCGCGCACCTCGCGACCAGAGGCGAACTTGTCTAGCGCACCGGTTTTGGCGAGCGCGATGTACAGGTACCACATGAGCACGCCGGCGAACACGATGCCGGAGATCACCGTGGTGAGGACGTAGACCACGCCGTAGGTCTGGAACACGTCGATGGCCTGCAGGTTGGTCAGGAAGGAGTATCCCCAGCAGGCGACGCCGGAGAGGGCGCCGGACAGGATCGTCACCGGCAGGTTCCACTTACGGTAGGCGAAGATCAGGAAGGCGATCTCGGCGAACAGGCCCTGCACCAGGGCGATCAGGAAGGTTTCGACGCCGCCCCACATGTTGCCCATCAGCGCTTCGAGCACGCCGGCCACAACCTCGGCGTAGACGGCGGCGCCCGGCTTGCGGACGATGATCGCGGCCAGCGGTCCGGCGAACAGCCACAGTCCGTTGAACACACCGGCCAGGCCGGGGATGACGGCCTCCAGCGCGCTCCACGGCGCGGCGGTGGCGATGGCGACGACCCAGTAGATCAGGGCGCTGGCCACGCCGATCACCGAGGCGACGGCGATATCGACGACACGCCATTTCAGGACGGCTTTGGATTCGGTAATAGCAGAAGACATGCGATGTGCCTTTCTCTCCCGCGCGCCGACTTTCGGCGCTGCGTCAAGGCACGGGAAAAGAGCGACGTCCGTGCGCCGGCATTACCCGGTATACGTTCAATCGGTCGAGGTAGCCCTCATCTCAGCCTCGCCGTTCCTGCGGATGCGGGAACCGGCGGCGAAGCCCCCGTGTCGGTTTCCGACCCTACCGCATCCCCTGTCCAAAACCGTGGCACGGCACGGCTTGCGGATACGACAAAGGGTTCCGTACCACTTGCACGCGGTACGGAACCCTTCCATATGCGCCCGTCAGCGGGCGAGCTTGTCGAGCAGCAGCGCCTCGGTGACGATGTTCTTCTTCAGGCTCGGCATCGAGATGGACTCGTTCGGGCTGTGCGCGTTGGCCTTCGGATCCTCCGGTCCGGTGACCAGCACCTGCGCCTCGGGGAAGATGCGCTGCAGATCCGGGATGAACGGGATCGAGCCGCCCTCGCCCTTGTTGACCGGGGCGACGCCGAAGGCCTCCTCCATGGCTTCCAGAGCGTCCTTGGTGGCCTCCGCGTTCGGATCCATGGCCCAGCCCATGCCGTTCTCGCCGGGGGTCACGGTCACCTCGCAGCCGAACGGCGCGTGCGCCACCAGGAAGTCGGCCAGCGCCTGTTGCGCCTGTTCGGGGCGCTGGTTCGGCGCGGTGCGCAGCGAGAGACGGAACGTGGTCTCGTGGCTGATCACGTTGAACGACCCCTCGACCGGCTGGGCGTCGAAGCCGATGACTGTCACGCTCGGCTTGGTCCACAGGCGCGATGCCAGCGAACCGGTGCCGGCCAGACGGTAGCCGGGCAGGATGCCGGCGTCGCGGCGCACATCGGCCTCGTCCAGATCGCGCTGCAGACCGCCGACCGGCTCCTCGGCGGCGACGCCCGGAACCTGCATCTCGCCATCGCCGTTGTACATCGAGGCGATCAGCATGGCCGCGAGCGTGTTCGCGTCCAGGATCGGGCCGCCGTACTGTCCGGAGTGCACCGGGTGCTCAAGCACGCGCACATGCACGTCAAGCGTGGTGTTGCCGCGCAGCGACGTGGTCAGCGAGGGGATGTCGGCGGACCAGTTGCCGGAGTCGGCCACGATGATCACGTCGGCGTCGAATTCGTCGCGGTGCGCCTCGATGAACGGGATGAAGCTGGGCGAGCCCATCTCCTCCTCGCCTTCGATGAACACCTTGATATTGACCTTGAGTTCGTCGCCGAGCGCCTTCAACGCACCGGAGTGGATGGCGATGCCGCCGCAGTCGTCGGCCGAGCCACGGCCGAACAGGCGGTCGCCGACCTGCGTGGCCACGAACGGCTCGGTCTGCCACACGCTCGGGTCCGGAACCGGCTGCACGTCATGGTGCGCATACAGCAGTACGGTCGGGGCGTCCGGATCCACGATGCGCGAGCCGATGACCTCCCAGGCACCGGGGGTGCCGTCGGCGTTGTGCGCCTGGGCCACCTTGGCGTCGATGCCGACAAGGCGCAGCTCCTCGGCCACGAATTCGGCGGAACGGCGCATCTGCTCGCCGGTGATGCCTTCGGCGGAGATCGACTTCAACGCGATCTTGCGCTCGATCAGTTCAACGATGCGCGGCCAGTCCTCCTCAACGCGGGACCGGATCTCATCCACGTTCACGGATGCCATGTTTCTCCTTTATATCTGGGGTTCCTGGTCTTCCAGGGCGTAGTCCTCCGCCCGCCCCGGCCCTCCGCGTGCGCCGCTGCCGGCGAAGTGCCGACGAATGGCCGGAATCGAGCGTCTAGACGTCACCGTAACCTGCAAGCATGACATGGAACCCGTTTAAGAAGCAGGACGAGGCACAGGTGCCCGTCGAGGAATCCGCCAAGGCCGCCAGGCCCGACCCCACCGCCGGCAAGGGGCATGCCACCCCGAAGCGCAAGGACGCCCAGGAGCAGAACCTGCGCCCGCTGGTGCCCAAGGACCGCAAGGCCAGCGCCAAGGCCGCCAAGGCGCGCCAGCGCGAGAAGGAGAACGCCGAGTACGAGGCCATGCGCACCGGTGACATCAACCATATGCCCAAGGCCGAGCGCCTGCCGTGGCGCGTGTACATCCGCGACTATGTGGACGCCCGGTTCAACCTCGGCGAGTTCTTCATCCCGGTGGCGTTCGGCATCCTCATCCTCTCGATGGTGGTCACGTTCTTCGCGCCGATGCTGTCGCTGCCGCTTATGCTGCTGCTGTATGTGTACCTGTTCGCCGCGATCATCGATGTGGTGATCATGTGGCGCAAGCTCAAGAAGAAGCTGATCGAGAAGTTCGGCGAGCGTTCGGTGGCCAAGGGCATGCGTTCCGGCTCCTACGCGTGGAGCCGCGCCATCCAGCTGCGCCGCTGGCGTCTGCCCAAGCCCAAGTACCCCAAGCGCGGTCACTGGCCCGAGTGACGGGGAACCCAGATCTCGCCCAAATCTCACGGGCCGCCGCACGATCGCACCGCCTGCCGGTCGCGTTCGTGCGGCGGCCTTCGTCGTATCCGGGGGCGGTGTTCGCGACGGTTTCCGCAACCGTTCCTACAATGGGACACGGCACTTCATTGGTTCACTATGCTTAGGAGGCATCGATGCCGCAGACATTCGATATCGTCGTCATTGGGGCGGGTCCCGGCGGGTACGCGACGGCGCTGCGTGCGGCGGAACTGGGGTTGTCCGTCGCCCTGGTGGAACGCGACGCCACGCTCGGCGGCACCTGCCTGAACCGCGGGTGCATCCCCTCGAAGGCGCTGCTGACCGCCGCGCACGCGATGCACACGGCGAAGTGGGCGCCGGTCACCGGACTGCAGGTGCAGGTGACCGGATTCGATTTCGGCGCGCTGCGCGACTACCGGATGCGCGCCGTGGACGCGATGGTCAAGGGTCTGGCCGGTTTGGTGGCGCATCGCGGCATCACCGTGTTCCGCGGTCAGGCTGCGCTTGCCGGCGCACGTCAGGTCACGGTCACGCCCTCCCCCGGCTGTGAGGCCGTGCTGCGGTATATCAAGGCGGGAGTGGCGGAACCGGTCGGCGACTGGATGCGGCTGGATGCGGCGAACGTGGTGCTGGCCACCGGGTCCCGCCCCCGCCCGCTGCCCGGCGAACCGTTCCGTGGCGCACTGATCGATTCCACGCAGGCGCTTGAGCAGGACACGTTCCCGGATAGCGCGATCATCATCGGTTCGGGGGCGATAGCCCTGGAGTTCGCCTCGCTGTGGAGCCAGACAGGCTGCGAGGTCACGCTGCTGATCCGCAAGGACCGGGTGCTTTCCGGTTGGGATCGCCGTACCGGCATGACGTTGACCCGCGAGCTCAAACGCGCGGGCGTGAACGTGGTGACACGCAGCCATGTGACCGCCGTGGATACGGGGATGAATCTCGGCGCCACCGTGCATTACACCCACGAGGGCGAGGATGGCGAGCGACAGGTGTACGCGCAGCTCGTGCTGGCTGCCGTGGGCCGCGATCCGGTCACCGATTTCGATTGGCTGGCGGCGGCGGGCGTGGCATTGGACGACCGGGGCTTCGTCGTCACCGATCCCCGGGGGCGCACGTCGGTGCCGGATGTCTGGGCGGTGGGCGATATCACCGCCGGTCACGCGCTGGCGCACCGCGCGTTCGAACAGGGCATTGTGGTGGCCGAATCCATAGCGGGTCTTGATCCGCGTCCGGTCGACGAGACGACGGTGCCGCAGATCGTGTTCTCCCTGCCCGAGGCCGCGAGCGTCGGACTGACCATGGATCAGGCGAAGGCGCGCGAGGATCTGGTCGGTGTCGGGGAGACGGTGTATCCGATGATGGGCAACGCGCGCATGATGATGAGCGATGCCGCCGGCTCGCTGTCCGTGGTGACCGGTGCCGACGCCGACGACCCCGATACGCAACGCGTCCTCGGTGTGCACATGGTGGCGCCGGATGCCAGCGATCTGATCGTGGAGGCGCAGCAGCTGGTCGGCAACCGCGTGCCGCTCACGCAGGCCGCCCGTCTGATCCATCCGCACCCCACATTCGCGGAGGCGATGGGCGAGGCGCTGCTCAAGGCCGACGGCCGCCCGTTGCACACGCGATAGACCGGTGTTGTCACCGTGCTGCTAGACTATTGGTTCTAGTGTGTCCACTCTCATAACGAAGAAGCGAGGAATGATGGCGTCCAAGGACGAGAAGCCGCAGAAGAAGCAGAGTCTGTTCAAGCAGATCGCACAGATCTACAAGTTCACGGTTGCCGACGACAAGAAGTTGCCGTGGCTGCTGGCCGGCGCCTGGCTGGCCCCGGTGGTGCTGTTCGTGATTCTCGGTCTGGTGTTCCATTGGACGTGGCTGACGTGGATCTTCGTGATGGTGATGGCCATCATGATCGGTGCGCTGTTCGCCACCATGACCCTGACCAACCGGGCCGACAAAGTCGGCTACGCGCATCTGGAGGGCAAGCCGGGCGCGGCCGTGAGCGTGCTGAGCAACATCAGCAAGGCCGGGTTCAACTTCCCCGAGCAGCCGGTGTGGTTCGACGCCAAGACCAAGGACGCGATCTGGCGCGGCACCGGCTTCAACGGCATCTATCTGCTCGGCGAGGGCGACTACGGTCGCGTGATGCGCGCGATGGACCGTCAGGAGCATGCCATCAAGGGCGTGACGGCCGGTTCCCAGATCCCGGTGTACCGCATCTGCGTCGGCACCGGCGACAAGCAGGTCAAGCTCAAGGATCTGCGCAAGACCATCGTCAAGCAGAAGGCGTATGTGCCGTCGGGCCACAAGAACAAGCTGATCGCCAAGATCCACCCGCGTTCCCGTTTCCTGCTCACCCAGCGTGAGCTCGACATCCTGAACGACCGTCTGCGCACGCTGCAGACCAAGCAGGGCATGGGCATCCCGAAGGGCATCGACCCGACCCGCCCGCAGCGCGTCAGCCGTCGCGCGATGCGTGGCCGCTGACCTTGTACCGTCCGGCATAGCAAAAGAGCCGCCCGATCGGGCGGCTCTTTTGCTCCCAGTCCCGTTCCGTTCCTCAGTTGCCTACGTGGGTGAGACAGAAACTGGAACCGGTCAGGCGATCGAGACGACCTCGTAGCCGGCGTCGGCCACGGCGGCGGTGATCTGCTCGTCGGTCACGTCCTCCGACACCGTGACCTGGGCCGACTTGTCCTCCAGGCTGACCGACACGTCGCTCGCTCCCGGCAGGCCCTCCAGCGCGCGGGTGACGTGCCTGACGCAGTTGCCGCAGGTCATGCCCTCGATACCGAGTGTCTTCTTCATTGTGGTACCTCCTTGTTGGTTGGTGATTGATGGTACACCGTTCTGCCGAACCGGCGAGGACGATTCGGCGGTGCGGGACGCGTCCCGGCTGGTCTCAACACTCGTCGCGAACGTCGAGATCGACACCGTCCCCGCCATACGGTCCGCCGCCCCGTCGGGAGTCGCCGTCTCGGACCGTGCGGCATGCCTTGGTTTGAACAGGCGCAGCCGCAGCGCGTTGCCGACCACGAACACCGAGCTGAAGCTCATCGCCAGCGCGGCGATCATCGGGTTCATCCTCAGGTCGAAGGCCGCATACCAGCAGCCGGCGGCGATCGGTATGCCGATGATGTTGTAGAAGAACGCCCAGAACAGGTTCTGCTTGATGTTGCGGATCGTGGCCTGGCTCAGCTCGATGGCGGCCGGCACGTCGTTGAGGTCGCTGCGCATCAGCACGATGTCGGCCGATTCCATCGCCACGTCGGTGCCCGCGCCGATCGCCAGCCCCACATCGGCCCGGACCAGCGCGGGGGCGTCGTTGATGCCGTCGCCCACCATCGCCACCTTCCGGCCCTCGTCCTGCAGGCGGCGCACCTCGCGCTCCTTGTCCTGCGGCAGCACGTCGGCCACCACGCGGTCCACGCCCACCTGTCGGCCGATCGCCTCGGCGGTGCGGGCGTTGTCGCCGGTCAGCATGACCACGTCGAGTCCCATCGCCCTCATGCCGGCGATAGCCTCACGGCTGGTCGGCTTGACCGTATCCGCCACGGCGATCACCCCGAGCAGGCGACCGTCGGCGGCGAAGAACAGCGGGGTCTTCCCCTCGCCGGCCAACCGGTCGCGGACATGTTCGACCGGAGCCATATCGATGCCGGATGCCGTCATCATCGCCGCGTTGCCGCCCAGGCATTCCTTGCCGTCGACGACGCCGCGCACACCCTGGCCGGGGACCTGCTCGAATCCATCGGCATTCGGGCCGGTCAGGCCGCGTCGTTCCGCCTCGGCCACGATGGCCTTGGCCAGCGGATGCTCGGACGGACGCTCCAGCGCGGCGGCGACGCGCAGCAGATCATCCACAGCGACATCGGCGCGATGGACGACGTCGGTGACGCGCGGCTCGCCCCGCGTGATCGTGCCGGTTTTGTCCAGCACGACCGTGTCCACGCCGTGCGCGATCTCCAACGCCTCCGCGGATTTGATCAGGATGCCGTTCGCCGCGCCACGTCCGGTGCCGACCATGATGGCGGTGGGGGTGGCCAGGCCCAGCGCGCACGGACAGGAGACCACCAGCACGGACACGGCGATGGTCAGTGCGAATTCGGGCGTCTGTCCGACGGCCAGCCAGACCGCGGCCGCGACGACGGCGATCGCGATGACGATCGGCACGAACACGCCGGCCACCTTGTCGGCCAGCTTGGCGATGGGCGCCTTGGAGCTCGTGGCCTCGTCAACCAACCGGATGATCTGGGCGAGCGCGGTCTCGTCGCCCACCTTGGTGGCGCGCACCGTGATGTAGCCGCTGCGGCTGGTCGTGGCCCCGATGACCGTGTCTCCGACCCGCTTGTCGACGGGCACGGATTCGCCGGTGAGCGCCGACTCGTCCACCGAGGCGGTGCCGGACAGCACCACGCCATCAGTCGGGATCGATTCCCCGGTGCGGACGACCAGCACGTCGCCCGCCTGCACCTGTTCTGCGGGGATCTCGCTCTCCACGCCGTCACGCAGTATGGTGGCCCGCTTGGGGCGCAGATCCAGCAGCGCGTTGATCGCATCGGAGGTGCGGCCCTTGGCGCGGGCCTCGAAGAACTTGCCGAGCGTGATCAACGCCAGGATCGTGCCGGCGCCCTCGAAATACAGATCGTGGGAGAACTGGGAGACCGTCGCCATGTCGCCGTGGCCCAGACCGAACGCGATCTTGTACAGCGCGTAGATGCCATAGACCACCGAGGCGCCCGCGCCGAGGGCGATCAGCGCGTCCATGTTCGGCGCACGATGCCACAGACTGGTGAACCCGCCCTTGAAGTATTGCGCGTTCACCGCCAGGATCGGCAACAGCAGCAGGAACTGGGTGAAGGCGTAGATCATCGCGTTGCCGTCGCCGAGCATGATGTCCGGCAGCGGCCAGCCCATCATATGGCCCATCGCCAGGTAGAACAGGGGCACCGCGAATACGAAGGACCAGACCACGCGGCGTCGCATCGCGCGGTACTGCCGACGCGCCCTGTCCGCAGGCGTCTCCGCCGGCCCCGACGTCGCCTTCCCCGTAGCCTCCCGGGCCCGGGGGGTGGCGCCGTACCCGGCCTGCTCCACCGCCTGCACGATCTGGTGGCTGTTCAGATCCGACTCGTCGTACTCAACGGTCATGCTGTTCGTCAGCAGGTTCACCGACACCTGCCGGACACCCGGCAGCGCGTTGACCGCCTTCTGGACATGCGCCTGGCACGCCGCACAGGTCATGCCGGTCACGTCGTAGCGTTCCTGGGTCATCGGCCCTCCTCTCCTATCCGGACCTGATATACCTCAAATTAGCATCGGATCGCCCGCTATCCGCCCTCGGCATACCCTCTTGCGCGCCGGCACGAAACATTCCCGTAACCCAATGGGCGCATACGCGAAACCATATCTTCTACACTTGGAACTCGTAACCATCCCATGTGAAAGGAGCGGTCCAGTGACTGCAATCAAGACCAAGGCCGATGCCGAGGCGCTGATCAACCAGGAGGGCGTGGAATACGTCTCCGTCCGTTTCACCGATCTCATCGGCGTCCAGCAGCACTTCACGGTGCCCGCGAGCGAGTTCCTCAAGGATGCCTTCGACGAGGGCATGCCGTTCGACGGCTCCTCGGTGGAGGGTTTCCAGGCCATCAACGAGTCCGACATGAAGCTCGTTCCGGATGTCGAGACCGCGTACATCGATCCGTTCCGCAAGCACAAGACCCTGAACGTGGCGTTCTCGATCGTCGACCCGCTGACCGACGAACCGTATTCGCGCGATCCGCGTCAGGTCGCCGCCAAGGCCGAGGCCTATCTGAAGGCCACCGGCATCGCCGACACCGCCTGCTTCGCGCCGGAGGCCGAGTTCTTCCTGTTCGACAAGGTCCGTTTCGAGAACTCCATGCAGCGCTCCTTCTACGAGGTCGATTCCGTGGAGGCCCCGTGGAACACCGGCAACGACGTGGAAGAGGACGGCACCCCGAACATCGGCTTCAAGAATCGCGTCAAGCGCGGCTACTTCCCGGTGCCGCCGAGCGATCATTACCAGGATCTGCGTGATGACATGGTGGCCAACCTGCAGAAGGTCGGTCTGATTCTGGAGCGCGCCCACCACGAGGTGGCGGGTGCCGGCCAGCAGGAGATCAACTACCGCTTCAACACGCTGCAGCACGCCGGCGACGATCTGATGAAGTTCAAGTACGTCATCCATGAGACCGCGTTCCTGGCGGGCAAGGCCGCCACCTTCATGCCCAAGCCGATCGCCGGCGACAACGGCACGGGCATGCACTGCCACCAGTCGCTGTGGAAGGACGGCAAGCCGCTGTTCTACAGCGAGCAGGGCTACGGCGGTCTGTCCGACATCGCCCGCTGGTACATCGGCGGCCTGATCAAGCATTCGTCGTCGGTGCTGGCGTTCACCAACCCGTCGCTGAACTCGTACCACCGTCTGGTCCCGGGCTTCGAGGCGCCGGTCAACCTGGTGTACTCGGCCCGCAACCGTTCGGCCGCCATCCGTATCCCGCTGGCCGGTACCTCCCCCGCCGCCAAGCGCATCGAGTTCCGTGCGCCGGACCCGTCCTGCAACCCGTTCCTGGCGTTCTCGGCCCAGCTCATGGCCGGTCTGGACGGCATCCTCAACCACATCGAGCCGCCGGCTCCGATCGACAAGGATCTGTACGAGCTGCCGCCGGAAGAGCATGCCGGCATCAAGCAGGTGCCGAGCTCGCTCGCCGAGGCGATGGACGCGCTGGAGGAGGATCACGACTTCCTGACCGCCGGTGACGTGTTCACCGACGATCTGATCGAGACGTGGATCGACCTGAAGCGCGGCGAAATCGATCAGGCCCGCCTGGTTCCGACCCCGCTGGAGTACGAGCTCTACTTCCACATCTGACCTGTAGCGTGATTCGCTCAGCAAAAGGCCCCGGCTGGATGAGCCGGGGCCTTTTGTTCGCGCGAGTACCCAATCCGATTCACACCTATGCGAAGCCCGAACCGTAAATCATCTCACACTATGAGACAACCCGTTCGATGAACCACCGTTCGTGCGAGACGACGATCAACGCGCCCGGATAGTCGGCGAGTACCCTGGCCAGCGCCTCCTTGGAGCCCAGGTCCAGATGGTTGGTCGGCTCGTCCATCACAATCAGCTCCGGCCGGTCGAGCAGCCCCAGGCAGAGCAGCAGCTTGCGCAGCTCGCCGGGCGAGGGGTTCTCCCCCGTCAGCAGCTTGTCCGGGTCGGCGTTCAGCTGGGCGACCGACGACAGCACCCAGGCGCGCCGCTCAGCCGGCAGCCCTGTCAGTCGCGTCATCGCGCGCCGTGCGTCGTCGCTGGTCGTGTTCTGGGCGATGTTCAGCGTCCGCACGTCGGCGGCCGCCCGCAGCAGCGCCCCGATGATCGTGGACTTGCCCAACCCGTTCGGACCGGTCAGACCGATATGGTCGCGCGGACCGACGCTCAGCAACGGGATGCGCACGCCCACGATGCCTCCGGCACGGTCGCGGCCGTCGCCCTCCGCCGAGACGCGCCACAGTCCGCCATCGACGTGCAGATGCGAGCATTTCCCCGCACAATCGGGAGAGCCGTCCGGACGCGGTGTCCGGTCGCCCGCCAACGCCTCGTCATCGATGGGTATCGCGTCCCCGAACCTCACGACGCCGGGGCCGATCCGTATCAGTTCCGCACGATGGCTGGGCGCGACGTCCATCCAGATGTCGCCGTCGTATCGCTTGGCCGCGACGCTCAGCGATGCGGCCTTGCGTTCGGCGGCGGCGATGCGTCCGTTCAGCTGCGCGTAGGCCCGTGACGCGCCGGAGTCCAGACTCGTGGCCTTGGCCAGATGCAGGGCGCCGCGCGCATCGTGATCCTTGGGGTCGATGCGCCGGCCGCCGTTGTCCCTGGCCGCGTTCGCATGCTGGACCTGCCGGAAACGTTCGGCCTGCGCGCCGCGCAGCCGCTCGTGCTCGCGGCGGGCGGACCGCAGCAGCCCGGCGTCGCGCTCGTCGTTGGCCCGCCGCTGGGCGTTGGCCTGCGTGTAGCCGCCCTGATAGACGTTGGCCACGGTCACGTTGCGATGGCCGACGTGCCTGCGCTCGAATATCAGGCTCCGTCCGCAGGTGGCGTCGATCAGGTCCGCGTCGTGCGAGATGAGCACGCCGATGCCCCGGAATCCGCCCATCGCCGCGGCGATGGCGTTGCGGGTCGGCTCGTCCACATGGTTGGTCGGTTCGTCGAGCACCAACAGGTCGGGGCGCTTGGCCAGCGCGCAGGCGATCTGCACGCGTTTGGCCTCGCCGCCGGAGAGCGTGTCATAGCGGCACAGCCAGCCGTCGTCCAAACGCAGGGCCTGTCTGACCGACAGGGCTTCGGGCGACCAATCGGCGGCAAAGTCCTCAAGGTTGTCGGGAACCTCATCGGTCGACTGCGGGCAGACCGCGATGACCAGTCTTACCGGTGCCGGCGAGACGCTCCCCGCATCGGGGGTGAGGCGTCCGGTGGCGATGGCGGCCAGGGTCGATTTGCCGATGCCGTTGTCGCCGAGCACGGCGGTCCACCCTTGGGGGAAGGAGACCGAGATGTCCTCAAACAGCGGCTCGGGGGTACCCGGATAGGTGAAGTCGATATGGGATAGTGTCAGCATGATGGGTTGCGCCATGGTGTTCCTCTCGGGCGCGCCGCAAACGGATAGGGTCGATGGCGACTGCTGAAGGCATAGGATGGGTGCGGCGGCGCGCCACAATGCGCATCGCCATCCGCAACAGTCATCCTATCGGCTGAGCAATGTCCCGATCATCCTTCCGCTGAGCCTCCTTGGCATATGGGGAGGCCATCCGACATACCGCCCTCCAGTATAGCCGCCGATGACGGAATCGCCAATACCGGCCGGGCCAAGCCCCTAGGCCATCAGGCGCTCGGCCACGGACTTGAAGATGCGGCCCAGGCCGTCGGTCCTCAGGGAGCCGTCCCTGTTGAGCACGGCGGGACGCCCCGACTCGCCGGTCTCACGGATCTCGGGGACCAGCGGCAGCCGGCCCATCAGCGGCACGTCATAGCCCAGCGCCCGGGTCAGCTGATCGGAGACGCGCTCGCCGCCGCCGTTGCCGAAGATCTCCAGCCGCTCGCCCTTGTAGTCGAACCAGCTCATGTTCTCGACCACGCCGCGCACCGTCATCGGCACCTGCAACGCCACCAGTCCGGAGCGCACGGCCACGTCGGAGGCGCTGGGCTGCGGCGTGGTGACGACGACCAGTTCCGCGTTCGGCAGGGTCTGCGCCACCGAGATCGCCATGTCGCCGGTGCCGGGCGCCAGGTCGAGCAGTAGCACGTCCGGCTCGCCCCACCATACGTCGGAGAGGAACTGTTCCAGGGAACGCTGCAGTCTGGGCCCGCGCCACAGGATCGCCCGGTCGGCCCCGGCGAACATGCCGATGGAGATCAGCTTGACGCCCCATGCAGTCACGGGCATCAGCATGCCGTTGAGATTGGTCGGCTGCGAGTGCACGCCGAACAGCGACGGCAGGGAGAATCCGTAGATGTCGGCGTCGATGGCGGCCGTGTCATAGCCGAGCGCGGCGAACGTGGCGGCCAGGTTGGCGGTGACCGACGATTTGCCGACGCCGCCCTTGCCGGAGGCGATGGCGAAGATGCGGGTCCTGCTGCCCGGCTTGGTGAACGGGTTCTGCCGCCGTTCCGCCTTGAGTCTGTTCACGAGCTCGGCGAGTTTGTCGTCGTCCATCGTGGTGATCTCGATATGCGGGATCAGGTCGGCATCCGGATAGGAGGCGACCGCCGCGTTGATCCGATGGGTGATCGTATCCGACAGCGGGCAGCCTTCCACGGTGAGTTCCACGTGCACGGTCACGTCATAGACGCCATCCGCGGCGGGCGTGACCTCAATGGCCGGGATCATGCCCAGTTCGGTGATCGACCGCCCCAGTTCGGGGTCGATGACCTTGCTCAGCCGGTCGTAGATGTCGGCTTCAATCCGTTCCATGGCTCCTCCTCGCGTCGGCCGCTGCTTGGGCATGCTTCCACCCTAGCGTGCGATCGCACGCCATGCCAGAGCGACGCCCCGCCGTGTCGGCCAGGCCGGCGGGAGCGCCGTGCGCCGGTTCAGTCGAAGCAGTAGGCGGTCACGATCGGCTCGCGGCCGGTGGTGACGTCGGTGAAGTATTCGTACAGGCTGATGCCGAGCATGCTGCCGCCCAGGTTGGCCACATTCGTGAACCCGTGCCCCTGCAGCAGGCGGACGGCGTTGTAGCTGGTCTGCGATGATCGGCAGTTCAGGTACACCGGCCGGTCGGTGGGGATCTCGTCCAGCCGCGCGCGCATCTGCGTGAGCGGGATATTGACAGCGCCCTTGAGATGGCCCTTGGCGAAGGCACCGGGTTCGCGCACGTCGATGATCGTCGCCCCGGATTCCACGAGTGCGCGCGCCTGGTCCACATGGGTCTGCCGGTAGTCGCCGCCCAGCAGGTTGCCGGCCACGAGCGCGGCCACGTTGACCGGGTCCTTGGCGTTGGAGAACGGCGGCGCGTAGCACAGTTCCAGGTCGCGCAGATCGTCCACGACGGCGCCGAACTTGATGGCCGTGGCCACCACGTCGATGCGTTTGGCGGCATCCCCCTGCCCGATGGCCTGCGCGCCGAGCACGCGTCCGGTCGGCACCTCGAAGATCAGCTTGACATGCAGCGGCCGCGAGTCCGGCATCAGCGAGACCTTGTCCTGCGGGATGACGTACGCGTAGTCGTAGCGCAGCCCCTCGCGCTCGCACTGCGCGGCGGTCAGCCCGGTGCCGGCCGCGTTCCATTCGAACACCTTGATGCAGTTGGATCCGATGTATCCGGTGTTGCGCACGGCGCGGCCGCAGATGTGGTCGGCGACCTGCCGCGCCTGCTTCTGCGCGGGTCCGGCGAGCTGGAGCATCATCGGGCGATGGGTCAGCGCGTTCGTGACCTCGATGGCGTCGCCGATCGCGTAGATGTCCGGGTCGTTCGTCCGGTAGGAGGCGTCGGTCAGGATCGCCCCGCGCCCGTTCACGTCCAGTCCGGCGTCGGCGGCGAGCGCCGTGTCCGGCCGGATGCCGACGGCCATGACGACGGCCTGTCCTTCGATTACGCGCCCGGAGGCCAGGGTCAGGTCGTTGCCCTCGCAGCGGGTCACCTGGTCGCCGACGATGAGGTTCACGCCGTGGTCGAGCAGGGCCTTGTGCAGGATCTGGACCATGTCTTGGTCGAAGGTGTTCAGGATCTGCGGTGCGGCCTCCACCAGCGAGACCTGATACCCCACTTCGACGAGGTTGACCGCGGCCTCCACGCCGATGAACCCGCCGCCGACCACGCTGACGCGCGTCACGCCGCGTTCGGTCAGGAACGTGTGCAGACGGTCGACGTCGGTGACGGTTTTCAGCGTGAACACGTCGGCCTGGTCGATGCCGGGGATGGGCGGGACGATGGCCCGTGCGCCCGGCGAGAGGATGAGTTTGTCGTACGACTCGTCGTACTCGGTGCCGTCGGTCAGGTTCCGGACGCGGACGGTGCGCGAGTCGCGGTCGATGGCGACGGCCTCGCTGTTGACGCGCGCGCCGATGCGGTACCGTGCGGCGAAGGCCTGCGGGGTCATCATGACGAGTTTGCCGGTGCTGTCGACGGTGCCGCTCAGGCGGAACGGCAGGCTGCAATTGGAGAACGAGACGTGCGGCCCCTTGTCGAGCATGACGATCTCGGCCCGCTCGTCCAACCGGCGCAGACGCGTCGCCGCGGTGGCGCCTGCCGCCACGCCTCCGATGATCACGACCTTCATGGCAACCTCCTTGCACACCATGGGCTCATCTCGCGAGCCGACGTCTTCCTTCAGCATAACCCGCGACCGTTGGCCGTGGCGGCGACCCGCGCCGGATCGACCGATCCGGCGCATCATCTGCGGCGGTCACGCCTCGCCGGTTTCCAGCAGTCGCTTGAAGCCGTCCTCGTCGAGCATCGGCAGCCCCAGTTCCTCGGCCTTGGCGGCCTTGGAGCCGGCGTTCGCGCCGACGACGACGTAGTCGGTCTTCCTGCTGACCGATCCGGCCGCCTTGCCGCCGCGGGCGACGATCGCCTCCTTGGCGGAGTCGCGCGAGAAGTCCTCGAGCGAGCCGGTGACCACCACGGTCTTGCCGGTCAGGGTCTGCGGCAGGTCGTTGGTCTCCACAGTGGTGCCGACGCCGGCCGCGCGCCACGCCTTCAGGATCGCGCCGCGCCAGTCGCCGTCCTCGCGTGCCGCGGCGAACCAGTGCACCACCGATTCGGCGATCTCCGGGCCGATGCCGTCGATCTGCGAGAGGTCCTCCGCGGTGGCGTTCGCGATCGCGTCGAGCGAGCCGAACGCGGAGGCGACCAGCCGCGCGGTGGGCGGGCCCAGGCGTCGAATCGACAACGCCACGAGCACGCGCCACAGGTCCGCGTGCCGGGCCTTCTCGATCTCATCAAGCATCTTGCGCGCGTTCTCCATCGGCCGGGTGATGATCGGCTGGACGCCCGTCCCCTTCGTCTCCGTGCGCACGACAACCGCATCGGATGGCACGTCATACCCCGGATACGCCGTCGCCCCTGCGGAGTCGGCACGGCTCTCCGCACCCGTCGGCTCCCCGACATGCCCGTCCGTGGTTTCCGGCACGCCCTCCCGTTCGGCCAATTGTTTGGCAGTGAGCTTCCGGGCGGGGGCCGGCGCGGTCCAGAACGCCTCGGTCTGGTACCACAGCCCGCTGCCGCCGATGCGCCTGCGCACCTTCTTGCGCGTGCCGTTCGCTCCGACGCTTTCGCGCACCTCGATGATCGGGATCTCGCGCCAGACGCGCACGTCGCGCAGGTCATCCACGTTCAGGTCGAACAGCCCGGCCTCGCTGGTCAGCACGGGGGTCTGCGCCGGCGGCAGCGTCAGGCCCGGAACCGGCTCGTAGTCGGCCGGCTCCTCGCCGGGCGCCACCACGATCTCGTGCCGGGTGCCGCCCAAGTGCGGGGCGTACAGCTCCACCGCATCGGGACGGTTCTCCTCGGGATTGGTCAGGGCGATGGCGCTCTGATCGCCCAGGTGCTCGATGTCGAAGGCCTTGCGCGAGGCCAGGTTGATGATGCGTTCGGTCAGCTGCGCCGGACAGCTCTCCACATTCGGGCAGCGGATGTCCTTGTCGCCCTCCTTGGCCGGGGCGAGTCTGGCCCCGCAGGAGGGGCAGCGCTCCGGCATGACGAATTCGCGCAGCCGATCCTCGCGCCCTTTGCGGCGTTCCAGCACCGGTCCGACCAGTTCGGGGATCACGTCGCCGGCCTTGCGCACGACGACCGTGTCCCCGATGAGCACGCCCTTGCGTTTGACCTCGAAGGGGTTGTGCAGGGTGGTGCGGGCCACGGTGGAGCCGGCCACATGCACGGGTTTCAGGATGGCGACCGGCGTGACGCGGCCGGTGCGGCCGACCTGCACGGTGATGTCAAGCAGTTCGGTGTTGACCTCCTCCGGCGGGTATTTGTAGGCGACCGCCCAGCGCGGGGCGCGCGAGGTGGCCCCCAGCGCGCGCTGCAGCGCTAGGTCGTCGACCTTGACCACGATGCCGTCGAGCGCGTGTTCGATGTCGCCGCGGTGTTCGCCGTAGTAGTCGATCATCTCCAGGACCTCGTCGAAGGTGGAGACGGTGCGGTTGTGCGGGGAGACGGGGATGCCCCACTTGCGGTACAGGTCGTAGGCCTGCGACTGGTCGGCGATCTCGTCGTGCGAGCCGGCGGCGCGTCCGGCGCCCCAGTCGAGCCGGCCGATGCCGTGCGCGTAGAAGCTCAGGCGACGCGTGGCGGTGATGCGCGGGTCCTTCTGCCGCAGCGATCCGGCCGCGGCGTTCCGTGGATTGGCGAACGGCGCACGCCCCGCATCCGCGTTCTCATCGTTCAGGGCCCGGAAGTCGTCCCACCGCATGAACACCTCGCCGCGGATCTCCACGAAGTCGGGGACGTCCGAGGACTCGCCGCCCAGGGTCTGCGGGATCGAGGCGATGGTGCGCACGTTCAGCGTGATGTCCTCGCCGGTCACACCGTCGCCGCGGGTCAGTCCCTGTTCGAGCACGCCGCCGCGGTAGATGAGGTTCAGCGCCAGGCCGTCGATCTTGACCTCGCAGCTCATCGGCAGCGCCCGGCCCTCGGGCCAGTCCAGGTCGCGGCGCACGCCGTCGTACCAGTCACGCAGCTCCTCGATCGAGAACACGTCGTCCAGGCTCATCATGCGCGAGGGGTGCCGGACCGAGGCGAACTCGTTCGAGAATGTGCCCCCGACGCGGTGCGTGGGCGACTGCGGCGAATCCAGCGAGGGGAACGCCGCCTCCAACGCCTTCAGGCAGCGCATGCGCGCATCGTAGGCGGCGTCGGAGGACACCGGCGCATCGTCGATGTAGTAGGCGATCTGGTCGGACTCCACCCACGCGGCCACCTTGGCCCACAGCCGGGCCGCATCGTCCACGTCCAATGCGGACGCATCCAGCGCGGACAGCCGCATCGCGTCCGCGTCGTTCGCCTGCAGCGCGCCGATCCAGGCCGCCGATCCGGGGGCGAACGCTGCGGCGCCGGTCGGTACCTCCGCTTCGGCCGGCGTCTGCTCCGAGCCGTCGACAACGTCGAAATCCCACGCCAGCTGTTCGGATTCAGGGCTGGAAGGCGTCCTGCTCATCGTTGCTCCCCGCGTCTAGACTGTTCGATACTCATTCGATTCTAACGGTCCCCGACCCGCCGGACGGCACCGGAAAGCCGCCCGACGTTCAGGAGCTCAGGGAGCGCAGGAACTGGGCCTGAACCACGTCGATGCCGTCATGGCCCGTGTCGTCCATGCGCGCCGCCGCCACGGACAGCGTGCGGGCCGGCACGAACATGCCCTGGTCCACGCATACGCGGGCCGCCTTGCGCACGATCGAGGCGACCTCGGTGTGCGGCCATACCGGCAGGCCATGATCGGCCAACACCTTGGCCGCCTCCTCCACGCTTTCGGGCACGTTCAGGCACTGCGAATGGGCCCGAGCGAGCAGCTCGTTCAGCTCGGCGTCCAACGCGCCGATCCGACCCGGCGCGATGCGCTCGCTCATCAGGTAGGCGGCCGCGGCCACCTCGAACTGGTCGCGCATCCATTCGGCGTAGGCGAACCGGTAGTATGCGAACGCGGCGTCGTCGCGGTCCAGGGCCACGCGCAACGCGTTCAGGCAGGCGGCGCGCGCCGAATCCCAATCCTCGTTGCGGGCCAGCTGCACGGCCAGCTTCATATGCGACAGCGAGTAGGCGGGCGCGTAGGAGACCATCGCGTTCAGATGCGGCAGCGCCGCCTCCACGCCCTTGAGCTGGGAGAGGATGTCAGCCAATTCCATATGCGTGTAGAACACGTTGTCCGGGATGAGCACCGTGCGCTCCCCCGGCGTGGCGAACAGGCGGTTGTACACCACGCGCTCCGCATACGAGTTGAAGTACCGGGGCACGCCGTCCACCGCGGCGAACAGCGATTCGACATGCGCGAGCGCCGCTTCGGCCGTCCCGATCGCCTGCTCGGCGCGGCCGGAGAACAGCAGGTCTCGCGCCTTGAGCCGTTCGGCGTCCAGGTCGGACGACAGGCTGAACTCGAAATCGGGGGTGTCCGTGCCGTCGATCAGGGCGCTGGTCACCTGCGGGGCCAATGCGGTCAGTTCGGGGTCGTCGATGCGTTCGATCAGCGCCATCGCCTGCTGCGCCTTGGCCACGGTCGGCATCGAGCCGTCCGCGGCGAGCCGGTGGAACTCCGCCACGCCGCGCTGCAGCAGGTCGGCGCGCTGGATCGACAGGCCCGTCACGTCACGGGTGCCCAGGATGCGGGCCACGGGCCTGGCGAACACCGCCTCGGCCAGTTCGGGCTCCTCCTGGGATCCGACCGGGGAGAACCGGCTGTCACGCAGGTCGAACTGCGCGTCCACCGGCCGCAGTCCCCCATCGACGTCGACGTCCAGCACCGCGTCGAAGCGCCGGTAGGTCTCCAACGGATGGTTGAGCCCGTCGCGGCGCAGCAGCGCGAGGAAATCGTCGCGTTCGAACGTGACCGTCACCAGGTTGCGCACGGTCGGATTGCGCCGCAACGCCTCCAGCGGGTCGCCGTCGCCCCCGTCGTCGGCGATGTCGGTGGCCTCCGCCACGCCGCTGGCGTCCTGCACATCCTCGGGCGCCGCGAACATCATCTCGTCGATGTCCACGTCGCGCATCAGGTCCTCGAACTGCGCGTCGATATTCGACTCGTCCGCCTGCTGCGCCTGCTCGTCCTCCGCCGCCGGATGCTGGCCGGGGGCGTCGGCGGCGTCGGTCTGCTCCAGCGGATCGTCGGATTGCAGGATATGCCGGCGCGCGGGGTCGCCGTGCACGTCGCCGTCCTTCGGATCGCCCTTGGCGCCGCCCAGCCCGGCCTCCGAGGTGCGGATGCGTTCGAACATGTGCAGCGCCTGGCTCATCAGTTCGCTGATGGCGCTGTCCTGTTCGGCCACGGCCTCCTCCAGGCCGATCGAATCGATGTGCAGCGACACGCGTCTCACACGGCTGTCGGCGCCGAAGCTCAGCGCGGCGATCATCAGTCCCACGCGCAGGTTGTACGCGGAGCTCATCGCGGCGCGCTGGTGCTCGTCGATCGCCACCCAACCGTGCCGGTCGGCGTCATACCGGCTTTCCGGCATCATCGAGGCGCCGGCGGTCGTGAACGCGATGGCCACGTTGCCCTCCGCAAGGTTCGAGCGGATCTCCGCGTCGAACCGGTACGGCAGGCGCAGCCGGCGCAGCAGCAGCGACATGGTCTGCCGGTACACCCATTCCGATCCGTCGGCGTCCGTCGGCTCGGACCCCTGACCGGGTTCGTGGGCGGTCTGCGCGGGGTCGGGATGCTTCGCGCCGATCTCGACGGCGAGGGAGCGCGCCTCCTTCACCAGTCGCACGACCGCGGCGATGCCGTCGTCGTGCAACGGGTCGATGTCGATGTCATCGCCGTCGGCGTGGTGCAGGGCGATGAGGGCCGGATCGTGGAGCAGCGCCATATCGATCTGCGCGGCCTGGGCCCGGGTGACCGTGTCCTCCGTGGGCTGCAGGCCCAGGCGGGCGTTGCGTTCCAGCCAGGCGCTCACCGCGGCGAACCGGTTGAGGTTGCCTTCGATCCTCAGGGATTTGAGCACCGGGCCGAACGTCATCGTGGCGTCCCATGCGAAGAAGTAGCACCCGGAATAGGTGGAGGTGTACAGATGCAACGGTTCAGCACCGTGCACGGCCTCCAACCCGGGTGTGGCGTCCAGAACGCCGGCCTCCCGCATCAGATCGGCGAAGTGGTCCTCCAGGCCCGAGGCGCGCAACCCGTGCGCGCGGGCCTCCATCGTGTCGCGCAGGGAACGGCGGATCGCTCCCATCGGCGCCTCGCGGTTGAGCCTGCGGAAGATGTTGCCCGAACCGAACCCCAGCAGCAGTCCCTGCATCTGCGGCAGCATGTACGCGGCGAAGAACGCGATGGCGATCGCGTCCCGGTATTCCAGATCGCAACGCATGGACTCGGGCAGGTTCGCGCGCATCTGCTCGAGCGTGTACCGGTTGCCGGACTTCAGCCATGAGGCCAGCCACATCATCCGCCCGTGCGCGTCACGCCCCACGACGCCGCCGCGGATCGCCCGACGGTTCCCCCGGTTCCGGCCACGCCCCGGAACAGGCGGCAGCGCCACTTCCTCCTCCCGGCTGAACATGAACCGGGGTTCCATGCCGTGGGTGTCCATCTTCGGGTCATCGCCCACGAACACGCGCCCCTGCGCATCGGCGAGCGCGATCTGGCAGAATCGGTCACGCCCCACGAACACGCCGAGCGAAAACGACCTGGACCCGTTGCCGGGCAGTTGCGCCCAGCCCAGGCGCAGCGTCTCCGGCACGCCGTCGAAGCCGTCGAACAGCCGGCGCTTGACCAGCGGCGTGAGCGTCATCGCCTGCCGCTTCAACTCCCCCAACATGTCCTCGGGCGAGCGGACCGCCTTCTCGAAGGCGTTGCCCTGCGGCGCACCATGCGGGCGGTTCCCCGTTACGGAGCCGGCCAGGGTACGGAGCATCTCAAGGACCGTGCGCACGCCATGACGCGCCCGCGCAAGGCCGTGCGATCGGGAGTTGAATGAAGACATGGTTGTCATTCTCCCAATTCACTCAGACATGAAGCCGTTAGAATAATCGGGTGAACTCTTCCCGACACCGCCGCCCGTTGCTGGCCGTTCTGATCGTGGCCGTGGTCATCGCCTGCCTGGAATGCGTGGCGGCCAACATGCCGTTCTGGACCACGTTGGCCGCCAGCACGGACACGGCGTCGGCGTCGAATGCCATGGGGCCGGGTCTGGAGCGCCGCGAGGACGGCATGCTGGTGGTCACCGACCAGACCCAGGCGTATCTGGATGTGCCCGCCGACGGCACGTCCTCCTATATCCGCATCGATCCGGTGCCCCGGGACGTGCTCGCGGCGGCGGACGCGGCGGACGCCCCCTATCGGACGATGTACGTGCGCGTCGATGGCGACGGGCATGCGGGACGGATGACGTCGGTGGCGGTCAGCGCGCCGCGCTCCCTGTACCTGAAGGTGCGGGCGAACGACACCGTGCGGCTGTGGATCGCCGAATCGGCCGGGTCGGTGGTGCCGATCGCCGCGGTTCACGCCAATGTGCGTGTGCCGTTCTCCTTCGATTGGCTGCGCGTGGCCGTGATGGCGGCGATTGCGCTGCTGGTGGCGTTGTGGCGGCCCGGTTCGCGGCTGTGGCGGATCACGTTGGATCCGTCGAGTCGCAGGCAGCGGCTGGCGTTCGCCGCGGTGATGGCGGCGGCCGCGGCGGCGACGCTGGTGCCGGTGGCCGTGCAGCTGTCCGCGCAGTTGGCCTCGGATCCGACCGCGCTCAGTTTCAGCAAGCCGAACGCGTACACCTATGACTTCGAACAGTATGGCCGGGTGGCCGACGCGTTGATTCATGGGCGCGTATGGGTGGATCTGCCGGTGGACCCGGCGTTGCAGGCCGTGGACAATCCGTACGATGCGGCCACGCGCAGCCGGCTGCTGGCCGATGGCGTGCAGCTGTTCTGGGATTACGCGTATTACGACGGGCACTGGTACTCGTATTTCGGCGTGCTGCCGGCGGTGCTGCTGTTCGTGCCCTATCAGCTGGCCACGGGGCGGATGCTGCCGTCGGGCGTGGCCGAGCTGGTGCTGATGTTCGGCGTGCTGGTGTTCGCGTGTCTGCTGACGATCCGGCTGATCCGGCGTATCGCGCCGCGCACCTCGCTGGCCGCCACGTCGATGGCGATCGTGTTCGTGCTGGTGGGGTCGAATGCGCCGTATCTGTGGTTCCGCACCAATTTCTACTCGATCCCCTGCGCCGCCTCGCTGCTGCTGTCCACGCTGGGGTTGTGGCTGTGGCTGGGGGCCTCGACGCCTCGCCGTCGTCCGGCCCGCCCCGACGACGCGCCGTTGAAGCTGGGGCATCTGGCCGGCGGGGCGCTGTGCATCGCCGCGAACCTGGGGTGCCGCCCCACGTTCGCGCTGGTGGCGTTGCTGGGGATTCCGCTGTTCTGGCCGCAGCTGAAAGCACTCTACGACCGCATCCAGCAGCGATCGATCGGCGTGTGGCAGGCGTTGCGCATGCCGATGGCGGTGCTGGTGCCGGCGGTGTGCATCGTGCTGCCGCTGCTGGCCTATAACGCCGCCCGGTTCGGTTCCCCGCTGGATTTCGGCAACAGCTACCAGTTCACGGTCACCGATATGACGCGCTTCACGCCCGCGCCGGACACCTTCCCGCTGCTGGTGGCCTACTATCTGTTCCTGCCGCTGCGGTTCACGGCCGAGTTCCCGTTCCTGGCGCTATCGCCCACGCCGCTGCCGTCCTGGGCGTATGCGGAGGAGATGATCGGCGGCCTGTTCATGCTCTGCCCGCTGCTGATGCTGGCCTTCGCGTTGCCGTTCCTGCGCCGCCGGCTGCGCGGCGGCGGATGTTGGGGCCTGCTGGTCTGCGGATTGGCGCTGGGGCTGGCGCTGCTGGCGTTCGACGCGTGGGAGGGCGGCCTCGGCTGGCGGTATATGATCGACTTCGCCTGGCTGCTGGCGTTGGCCGCGCTGCCCGCCTTCCTCGCCATCGCCGGTGCCGCGGACCCCCGCGCTCCGGCGCTGCGTCTGCGCCGCCTGCTCATCATGCTCATCCTGCTGGCCACCCTCGCCGTCACCCTCCTCGGGTTCTTCGTGCCCGGGCGCGACGACGCCCTCATCGGCGTGAACTCCGGGCTGTATCACACCGTACGCTCCTGGTTCACGCTGTTCTGACGGCGCTTCCAGCCGCGTATTGGACAATCACCGGCAATTCGTCAGGTTATCGGCGTATAACAGTGCCACGTATCCAACACATCAGTCGTCATGTCAAGGAACGGAAGGCCAGTCATCCGATGAGCCGTTTCACCACACGCCTGCACCACCGTACGCTGCGCTGGATCCTCGCCGCAATCGCGGTCATCGTCGTCGCGCTGCTCTGCCTGTTGCCGCAGCCCGACGTCAACGCAACCGTCCGACAGACCCGCATCGAGCGGCTCAACGCGCTGGTCGAGAACGTCTACACCGCCGATTTCCAACAGATGCGGCAGGAACAGCTCATCGCCGAACGCGACGAGGAGCCCCGCACCATCGACGACATCTACGTCAAGGACGACCCCTACGCCACGAACACGCGCTCGCTGTACGTCTATTTCACCACCGAGCAGCCGGCGACCGTCAGCTACACGGTGGCGGCCGAGGGCTACCCGGACTTCTCCGCGGATGCCTACGAGGGCGTCGACGGGGCCACGACCGAGCACGAGTTCCTGGTGCTCGGCCTGCTGCCCGACGTGACGAACACGATCACGCTGACCATCACCGACGAGACGGGCGGCACCACCGAACGCGTCATCGAACGCGAGGGATTGGGCCTGCTCGGCACCGAGGAGGTGCGGCTGGAACAGCCGGTCCAGCCGGCCAAGGGCGTCGATCTGGGCAACGGCCTGTACGCGATCCTGGGCAATGACAGCGACGATCAGGACTTCATGTTCTACTACGACGCCAACGGCGTGCTGCGCGGCGAGGTGCCGATCCTGTTCTACCGCAGCCACCGCCTGCTGTTCGACGACGACGGCCTGATGTGGTTCTCCGCGTCCACCGAGAAGATGGCGGCGATGGACCGGCTCGGACGACTCGTCAAGATCCTGGACCTGGGAGACAGGTACATCCTGCACCACGACTACGCGTTCGACGCCGACCAGAACCTGGTGCTGCTGGCCACCGAGCTCAACCGCAGCGACGGCTGCGTGCAGGACCAGATCGTCAAGCTGGACACGGACACCGGCAAGGTGACGCCGCTGCTGGACATGGGCGACATGTTCCCCGAATACAAGATGTCCACCGACCACGCGGGCATCGACGAGTCGGATCTTTCGGCGACCGGCAAATGGGATTGGATCCATTTCAATACGATCCAGATGCTGCCGGACGGATCGGCGCTGCTGTCGGCGCGCGAGACCTCCACCATCATCAAGATCGACGACCTGGAAGGCACGCCGACGCTCGACTACATGATCGGAGAACCCTCGGTATGGGCGGGCACGCCGCAGGAGGATGACTTCCTGACCAAGGTGGGCGACTTCCCTGACACCGGCGGCCAGCATTCGATCACCTACGTGGACGATCCGGCGCTGCCGGACGGCCAGTACTATCTGTACATGTTCGACAACAACTACGGTTCGGCGCAGACGCGGCCGGATTTCGACTGGACCGTGATCGACGGCATCGTGACCAAGTACAGCATCGCCACCGAGGGGGCCTACTCGCAGTACCGTCGGTATCTGGTCGACGAGAACGCCGGCACCTACACCGAGGTCAACGCCTTCGACGTGCCGTATTCGCCGCTGGTCAGCTCGGCGCAGGAGCTCGATGGCGGGCGGGTGCTCATCGACTCCGGTATGCAGGGGCTGTTCGGCGTGTACGACGAATCGACCGGGGAGCTGCTGGCGCAGTACCGCATGAAGCTCAACACGAGCTACATCTACCGGGTCTACGAATACGACTTCAAGGGCTTCTACTTCGCCTAGTCTTGCGGCATTCACGTGAGGTCGTCCCGCGCAAGTCCACGACTGTCTACGTTCCTCCGACAGGAACCGCCGGGCAAAGGCCGGACGGATATCCGGGGATGCATCTCTCCACATATCCGCAACCTTGCATCGGTACAATGGTCGCCTATGGGATTGTTTGACGCTTTGATGGGCCGCAAGCCGACCGCCCCCGCGCCGAGTGCGCTCACGTTCACGCTGGCCGATGCCGGATACACGTACGATGACGGCAATGTCGGTCTGGAACCGACCTCGTTGACCATCGGCGAACGACGTGTGGCCCTCATCGGCCTGAACGGGTCCGGCAAGACCACGCTGCTCAAACTGCTCGACGGCGCACTGACCGCCACGAGCGGCACCGTGAGCATCGCAGGCGGCGAGGAATCGCTGAATCCCGCCGTGAAACGCGACCTGAAGCGCATCGAGGACATCATCGGCCGGGTGCGGCGCGAGGAGATCCCGAACAGCTACTACAAGGCGGCCACCATCGCCGAAGCCATCGACGAGCCGCTGAGGAAACACAAGGTGCCCGAGTCGGAACGGCAGGCGATCATCGGCAACCTGTTCGCCCACTTCGGTCTGGCGGAAGTCTCGCGACAGCCCGCCTCGGCGCTGGATTCCGAGAAACGGCATCTGCTGGCCATCGCCTCCGCGCTGAGCTTCTCCCCCGCGGCCATTGTGGCCGACGAGCCGACCAAGGGCTTGGACGAGATCGGCACCACGCATGTGGCCAAGGCCCTGTTCGGCTACAACAAGCAGGTCGTGTTCGCCACGCATGACACCGAGATGATCGTGCGCCCCGAATACGCCATCGACCGCACGCTGGTGCTCGACGACCACCGCATCGTGTTCGATGGCGTGCCTGCGGACGCCGTGGCCTTCTACAACGATTTGGTCCGAGCCAAGTTCGAGGCCGCCAAGGCGTAGCGGTAACCGCACCGGTATCCCCGCCGGACCATGCCGTCGGATGGGTTACGCCATCATATCGGCCACGGTATCCAGCACCGCGCGGATGTTGCGCGCGAACTCGTCGGGCTCCGGCAGCAGTGAAACCGCCAGGTACCCGTTCGACGCCATATCGAAGAAATATCCCGGCTGGCCGGTCAGCCGATGGTCGGCGATCAGCCGCAGCACCAGCTCGTTCTCATCGATGACGGACGGCACACGCAGCAGCACGTTCCAACCGCCCTCCGGTCGCAGCAGCGAGGTCACCCCCAGCGGGTCATCAGCCAGCAGGCGCCGAAGCGTGCTCAGGTTGCCGAGCACGCGTCCCCGCACGCGCATGGTCTGCGCGGGTGCGGCCTCCAGCAACCCGGCAATCCGCCCGGCGATGATATCGCTCATCGGCAGGTAGTCGTCGGCGATCACGTCCAACCGTTGCAGCGCCTCCCGCACATCTTCTGCCGGGCCGGACACCTGGATCCAGCCGACCTTGGCGTGCGGGGCCGCCAGCATCTTCGAGAATCCGTCGAGTGCGAAGGTGAGCACGCCCGGCTCCCCCGCCAGCCGCGCGTTGCCGTCGAACGGCTCCAACGCGTAGTCGTAGAACACCTCGTCGGCGATCAGCGCCACGTCATGCGCCCGGCACATCGCCACGATGGCCTCACGTTCGGCCGGCTTGACATAGGAGCCTGTCGGATTGTTCGGATTGATCAGCACCAGCGCGCGGATGCGGCCGCCGTCCGCGCCGTCAAGCAGGGCTTCGAGCTCCGCCGTGTCGATGAACCAGGAACCGTCGTATTGCAGCTGGTATTCGATCGTGTCCACGCATTCCAGACGCGCGATTGATTCGATCAGCGGATAGCCGGGTTTCGGCGCGAGCACCGCGTCGCCGGCGTCGCACAGCAGCTTGATGAGCCACGAATACGCCTGCGATGTGGAGCTGAGCAGATACAGGTGGTCGGGATCGACGGGGCGGACGCCGAGACCGGCGACATCATTCCGGTGCGTGATGTCGGCTGCATCCGCAACATCCGAGTGGACGCCGGTGTTATCCGCATGGCGGGTGTCCGTCTCGCCGCAACCGTCCGATGGCCCCCGAGTCAGGAACGCGGCCAGCGCCTCGCGCGCCGTACGGTCGCCGCGCGAGTCGGCGGCGTACGTTCCCGGCACCTGCGCCGGGGCCAGGCCGTGGCGTGTGGGGTTCGAATCGTTCAGCTTGCCGAGGGCGATGCCGTTGCGGCGCGCCGCGGCTTCGGCCTGGGCGATGGGATTGGGTTCGCTGATGTCGACACGGGATGAGAAACGCACGACTCCACTGTACACGCCGCGACCGGCAGCCATATGATAACGCCGCCCCGGATGAAGGGGCGGCGTTATCATCAACGTTCAGTGCGAAACGTTACTGCTTGGTGCTGGCGAAGTACGCGGCACCGACGATGCCGGCCTCGTTGCGCAGCTTGGCGGGAACGATCGGGGTCTTGATGTCGATGTACGGCAGGAACTTGTCGCTCTGACGGCTGACGCCGCCGCCGACCACGAACAGGTCCGGGTTGAAGTACTTCTCCATCAGGCCGTAGTACTTGGTCAGGCGCTTCGCCCACTTCTTGTAGCCGAGCTCCTCGCGCTCGCGCACCGAGGAGGCGGCGTACTTCTCGGCGTCGCCCTTGCCCTTCGGCAGTTCGATGTGGCCGAGCTCGCTGTTCGGGATCAGCACGCCGTTGTAGATCAGCGCGGTGCCGATGCCGGTGCCCAGCGTGGTGGCGATGACCAGGCCGTTCTGGCCCTGCGCCGCACCATACTGCTGTTCGGCCAGACCGGCCGCGTCGGCGTCGTTGACCACAACGACCGGACGGCCGCAGGCCTCGGAGAAGACGGCGGTCACGTCCACGCCGATCCAGGACTGGTCGAGGTTGGCCATGAAGTCCAGTGGCCTGCCGGGCTTGATCGGGGCCGGGAACGCGATGCCGACCGGTGCGGTCTCGGGCACTTCGAAATGGTCGAGCTGCTGACGCACGATGGCGGCCACGGCCTCCGGGGTCGATACTTCCGGGGTGAGGATCTTCAGTCGCGGTTCGGCGAACTCGCCCTTCTCCAGATTGACGGGTGCGGCCTTGATGCCGGAGCCGCCGATATCCACGCCAAACGCCTGTGCTGTTTCAATCATCGTTGACCTCTCTCGTAGAAGGTTTGGTGGTTAACCCGGTACCCGCATTCTATCGCGTGCCCGCACCGACACGCACGCCAACACACCATGCAATGCAAACGTATGCACGAACTGTCGTTCCAGCGACATAATCGGTCCGCCTCCGAGCCGGGAACACGATGACAGGGGCACCGGCCCGGCGATAGGATCAACCGTTGGCGAAACGCATCGCCAGCGATGCCGGCGCGCGATAATGGAACCATGGCAGAACACACGCAACTCATCGATGCGGTCAACATCCGCACATCCATCCGCTCCTACGACCCCGACCCGATCGACGACGACACGGCCCGGCAGCTCGATATGACCATCGACGCGGTCAACATGCTCGCCGATGCGCACATCCAGCTGGTGCGCGACCAGCCGGCCGTGTTCGCCGACGCCAACGCCTCCGGACACCTGAACAACGCCGCGAACTATCTGGCCGTCGTCGGCCCGAAGGACGACGACGAGGCCCGCGAGCGCGCCGGCTTCTACACCGAACGCGTGGTGCTGGCGGCCACGTTGCGGGGCCTGGGCACCTGCTGGGTCGGCGGCAGCTGGGACCGCAGCGAAGCGGCCCGCCATTGCCGGCTGTCCGCCGGCGAGGAGCTGTATCTGGGCGTGGTCATCGGGTATCCGGAACGGCACCTCGACCGCATGGCGAAGAGCTATGCCGAGCTGGTGGCGATCCGCGATGCGCACCGGGAGTCGAAGACATACGAGCAGTTCACCGCGCCGATGAGCGACGAGGCGCGCGCCGCAGCGCCCGACTGGTTCAAGGCCGGCGTGCAGGCCGCGATGAAGGCGCCGAGCGCGATGAACCGCCAGCCGATCGTCTTCTCATACAACCCCGACGATGACACCGCGGCGGCGATGATCGACCCGAATGCGGAAAGCGGTCAGGCGCTCAACGATCTGGGCATCGCCAAGCTGCATTTCCAGATCGGCGCAGGCTCCGGAACCTGGGCGTGGGGCGACGGAGGGTTGTTCATTCACCGGTAAGCGGAGGCATGGGCTGCCAGGTGGGGTCGTGCAGCAGCTTGCGCGAATCCCACCAGCCCTTGGCGATCTGCACCAGACCGGTGCGCAGATGCTCCCGGTCCACGGCCACCAGGCGGATGACCTCCTTGGCGGCCGTGGCCAACGTGCCCACGGCGAACAGGAACGGGCGGAAATCGCCGTATGCCATGAAATACCGGGCCATGTACCCGCGGTTGCGCATGATATGGTACCGGTTCATATCCGATGTGGAGTTCAGCTGGCGCACGCCGGCGATATCCCAGTTGCCGATCTCGCGCGTGCGGCGCAGCACCACGTCCGGCACGACGATCGGATTGGTGACCTTGCTGGCCCGATACCCGTACATCGTATCGTCCCAGTAGATGAAGAACCGCGGATCGGGCAGGCCGATCCGTTCCACGATCCGCCTGCTGAACAGGCCTCCCTCGAAGCACAGCGTGTTCATCACCCGATACCCGGCCTTGCCGAACGCGGCCGGGGCGATCGGGTTGGGGATGCCCAACGGCACGATGAACTGGTACTGCCAGTAGAACGGACCGCCGTCGTAGTCGTATCGGCTGCCCTGGATGACCTCGTGGCGTTTCGTCCATTTCGCCAGCTTCTCGATGCCGTCCGGCAGCACGGCCACATCGTCGTCCATCACCCAGAACCAGGCGGCGCCCAGCTCGTACGCCTTCTTCACACCGGCCGAGAACCCGCCCGCGCCGCCGAGGTTGTCGGATTGCGGCGCATACACCACGCGCCCCCCGTTGCCGCTCAGGTCGGGCACCGTATCGCCCCACTGGCGTTTGACATCGGCGGCGAACCCCTCGACCATGCCGCGCGTCTCGTCACTGTGCTCGTTGTCCACAATGATGATGCGCCACGGCGCCTGGGTCAGGTCCAGCAGCGACTTGAACAGGGTGTGCAGCAGCTCCTGCCGCTTGTAGGTCACCACCACGATCGCCAGCTTCTCGATCCCCGGCTTCTCGGCATGTCGCGCCTGCGAGCTGTTCTTCTTGCGTACAGTCATGTCCTCCATTGTTGCACCCACCGTCGCCACCGGGCAACCGTCGCGCGCATCGTCCGGCATGCGGCCGCACCGCCGCCGTTCGTCCCGCGGTGGCTGTACGAATGGAAACGCAAGTTTCAGGGAAGGTGCAATTCCTTACTGGCGGTAACGGCGCAACCGGGGTTCATAACGGTGGCCGCCGGAGCCCGCGACCCGCGAATGCGGCTGATCCGGTGCGATTCCGGAGCCAACGGTTACAGTCCGGATGGAAGAAACGAGGTGCTCGCATGAGTGTGTCTTCGCATACCGATACCCATTCCACATCTGTCCCGTCCGCGTCGTCCGCTTCGACGCATGCCACCGGCGTGGCCGATTCGGGACGCTGGTCCACGCGCCGCATCGCCGTGTACGCATTGTTCGTCGCGTTGTCGATGGCGGTCAGTTTCATCGAGTTCCCGCTGATTCCGGGCGTGCCGTGGCTGAAGTACGACCCGTCCGGCATCGTGTGCCTGGTGGCCGGCTTTGCGTACGGTCCGGCCGCTGCGGTGCTGGTGAGCGTGCTCGGCTTCGTGCCGCATGTGTTCGCCGATCCGTGGGGTTCGCTGATGGCGATCGCCGTGGCGCTGGCGATGAGCGTGCCCGCCGCGCTGGTCTACCGCCGGCTGCGCACACGCCGTGGCGCGCTGATCGGCATCATCGCGGGCGCCGTGGTGGCGCTGGCGGTGGCGATCATCGGCAATCTGCTGGTCACGCCGATCTACGCGGATATGACGGTCGAACAGGTGGCGGCCATGATCGTACCGGCGCTGCTGCCGTTCAACCTGGCCAAACTGGCGGTGCACGGCGTGGTGACGTTCCTGATCTACAAGCCGATCTCGAACCTGCTCAACCGATGACCGCTCAACCGATGACCGCGCAGCCGACCGACGACGTCGCCGTGGCGTTGCGCGGCGTCCGTTTCAGCTACGACAACGGGGTGACCTGGGCGTTGGACGGCGTGGATCTGACCGTTCGGGCCGGCGAGCGCGTGTGCATCGTCGGCCCGAACGGTTCGGGGAAGTCCACGCTGTCGAGGATCGTCGCCGGGCTTGCGGCCCCGGACGCGGGCACCGTCACGGTGCTGGGCGAACGGGTGTTCGACGGCGATGCCGGGCCGGATCCGAATGCCTACCGCCGGGCGCGCCGCGGCATCGGCGCGGTGTTCCAGAATCCCGAGGACCAGCTCGTCACCACGGTGGTCGAGGACGATGTGGCGTTCGGCCCGGAGAACCTCGGCATCGCGCATGACGACATCGGCAGGCGCATCGCCGAGGCTCTGCAAGCGGTCGACATGACCGAGTCGCGAGCCGCGGATCCGACGGTGATGAGCGGCGGCCAGCAGCAGCGCATCGCCATCGCGGGCACGATGGCGATGCATCCGGCGATGGTCGTGTTCGACGAGCCGACCGCCATGCTGGACGGGGCCGCCCGGGCCGAGGTCATGGCGGTTCTCGACAGCCTGCAGGCGCGCGGCGTGACCATCGTGCATATCACCCACCATGCCGACGAAACGCTGCGGGCGGATCGCGTCATCCGCATGGAATCCGGGCGGATCGTATCGGAGGGGCGCCCGCGTCGGGACGACGCCGCCCGTGTCGCTTCAGCCGACCAACCGCACCCGCCCGCCGACGGCGGCGACGAACCGCAGCCTGATTCCGAACCGATCATCGCCGTCGAGCATGTCTTCTTCACGTACCCGGGCCAGACTTCGCCGGTGATCGACGACCTGTCGCTGAACATCGCACGCGGCGAGACCGTGGCGCTGATGGGGCACAACGGCGCGGGCAAGACCACGCTGGCGCGCCTGCTGTGCGCGCTGGAACGGCCGGACGTCGGATCGATCACCGTGGCGGGGGTCCCGGTAGCGCTCGCCCGTGGCAACCGAAGCGACACCGTGCGTGAACGCCGATCAGGCGCGGCCGGAACCGGTCATGTACGCAAACCGCGTATGGCCTCCCGTACGCAGCGACGGGCGTTACGCCGGCACGTCGGCTATGTGATGCAGCATCCGGAACGGCAGCTGTTCGCCGACACGGTGGCGCAGGATGTGGCCTACGGGCCGCGCAATCAGGGGCTGCCCGAGGCCGCGGTGCGCGAGCACGTCGAATGGGCGTTGCAGCTGCTGCGGATCGGCCATCTCGCCGACCGTTCCCCCTTCGCCCTGTCCGGCGGCCAACAACGGCTGGCGGCCATCGCCGGCGTCCTCGCCTGCCGGCCGGATGTGCTCATCATGGACGAGCCGACCGCGGGGTTGGATGCCCGGGCCAGCGCACGGATCCATGATCTCATCCGCACGCTGCGTGCCCAAGGCGTCACCGTGCTGGTCATCACGCATTCCGCCGCCGAAGCCGCGGCGATAGGTGCCCGGATCATCACCATGGGGCAGCCGCCGCACACGCAGTCCGCCCGCACCGGCGCGGAAGGCAGCGGACCGTTGGGAACCCTGGACCCACGGGTCAAGATGGTGACGTTCCTGGTGTTGATGTTCACGGCGTTCGCCATCTCGAACGCGTGGCAGCTGGGGCTGGCGGCCGCGCTGACCGCGGGGATCATCGCCGTCGGTAGGCTGAACCCGTTGCGGCTGCTCGCCGCGGTGCGGTTGATCCTGAGCATGCTGGTGGTGATGGGACTGCTCAACCTCTTCTTCGCGCGCGGCGGCGACGTGCTGGCCGCATGGGGACCGCTGACCATCACGACGGGCGGCGTGCAGACCGCGGCGCTGTACACGCTGCGATTCGCGCTTGTCATTGTTCTGGGCGCGGTCATGATGGAGACCACCACGCCAACCGCGCTCACCGATGCCATCGGGTCGCTGCTCTCACCGTTGCGGCGGTTCGGCGTGCATACCCAGGAGATCGCCCTGGTGCTGAGCCTGGCGCTGCGGTTCCTGCCCACACTGGCACGCGAGGCGCATGCGGTCATCGATGCGCAGTCGGCGCGCGGCGGCGACATCGAAACCGGCTCCCCGGCCAAACGACTGCGTGCGCTGACCGCGATTGTGGTGCCGGTGTTCGCCGGCACACTGCGCCATGCGGACAATCTGGCGCTCGCCTTGGACGCGCGCTGCTATGAGGAGGGTGCGCATCGCACGCACTGGCGGCGGATGCGCGTACGTCGGCGCGATCTGCTGTTCATCACCATGGCCGTGCTCTATCTGTTCGCCTTGATAGCGCTTCAGATGCCCTGACCGGTTCAGGGTATCCCCTGATGGCGAAGTACGGCGCCCGGTGCGTATGCTTAAGACATGAGACTCTTAGGCAACATCCTGTGGATCCTGCTGGGCGGCCTGTTCATTGCGATCGGCTGGGCGCTGGTCGGTCTGGTGCTGTGCATCACCATCATCGGCATCCCGCTGGGACTGCAATGCTTCAAGATGGCCACGCTGACGCTGACGCCGTTCGGCAAGACCGTGGACTACGGCGGCGGCATCGGTTCGACGCTTGTCAATATCGTGTGGGTGATCCTGGTCGGCTGGTGGATGGCGCTGGGCTATGTGGCGGCGGGTTTGGTGAACTGCATCACCATCATCGGCATCCCGTTCGGCCTGCAGTCGTTCAAGATGGCCAAGCTGGCCCTGTGGCCGTTCGGCGCCGAGATCCGCAATCTGTGATTCATACGCCATAGCGCGGGCCGTGCTCGGCTACACTAGTTTCCATGAGCAAGACACTGCGTAGCATCGGTGCCGCGTTGTGCCTGACCGCCGCCCTGTCCACCGCACTGGGCGGCTGCGCCGGCCGCGACGACGCCACCGACGAGATCCTGCACCGCCTCGATACCATGCAACGTGAGATCGAGGACCTCCGGGCCGGTTCCACCGGCTCGTCCGCCAGCGACGGGACCACGTCGTCCGATTCCGGAACGGCCACGGATGGCGGTTCCTCCACTTCGACCCAAGCTGCACCAACCGATCAGGCCGGGTTCGAGGCGGCGATCGCCGATCTGGAGTCCCGTGCGTCCGACGCGGTGGCCACGGCCGATGCCGTGACCGTGCCCTCCGCCCCCGCCGATCGTCCGCAGGCGTATTTCGACGCCACGCGACCGTTGGAGGCGTTGGACGATGAGATCGATCGACTGGACGACCAGATCGAGGACGCGCACCGGGCCAAGACCATCGACCGCAACACCATGTGGTCGTTGGAGGACCGGCTGGACGTCGTCGACGACCAGATCGATCAGGCCAAGGATTCGCTCGAACGCCGCATGGGCATCGACGACTGACCCGACATCGCCGCAGCCGGCACGGCATGATCATCCCCGGCTCATGACCGTGGCCCGGTGAACCATCCGATACGGTTCACCGGGCCGCATCGTGCCGGGAGGCATCGCGTACGATCAGCGGTCCCATTCCGGCTTCCACGAGTAGTGCATGTCATAGGCGCTGGCCCAGAACATGTACTCGTTCTCCACACCGGTGACGAAGATGTCCACCAGCTCCTGCTTGCGCTCCTCCGGCAGGTCGGCGGCGAGCCGCTCGATGTGGTCGATCAGCCACACCGAGCCCTGCCAGAACTCGTCGGTCTTGTACATGTCGACCCAGCTCTTGTACGGGTTGGCATCCAGGGTGTCGGCGAACTCGCGGGCCAGACGCTGCCCGTAATCGGCATACACCCAGGCGCACGGCAGCACGGCCACGAGGATGTCGATCAGCGGCTTGGAATACGCGATGGTGAGGATGTTCGACGTGTAGGCGCGGGCGAACGCCGACTGCCGCACGTTGAGCATCTCCTCCTCGGTGACGCCATAGCCGGCCATGTAGGCGCGGTGCACGCTGCTTTCCACGGCGAAGATGTTCTGCTGGACCTGCGCCATGAACGCCATGATCTCCGGGTCGTCGGTTTTGGTGGCCGCCAGCGCGTGCACCTTGGCGTATTCGGTCAGGTACCGGAAATCCTGCAGCAGGTAGAAGGCGAAGCGTTCGCGCTTCAGCGTGCCGGCGCCGAGTTCGCGGATGAACGGCTGCCGGTAGCCCTGCTCCCAGACCAGGTCGGCGGCCTCGCGCATCCGCTGCGCGAATGGCGGCACGTGCTCCAGGGTTATGGTGGCGGTGTCGAACGACGGTACGGTGTTGTCGGTCATGTGATGTCTCCCTACGATGGTGTCAGCCAACAGGTTCCAAGGGTCAGGCCCGAAGCCTTTCTCAACCCGCACGGGTTCCCCTGCATATCACCGGCATTATCGCACATCCGCAGGATTATCGCCGGGATTCTCCGCCCCTTCGCGTACCGTAGATGGGCGTTTGCATACTTGTACGATCCGACATCGGCCATGGTCCGCCGGCCGCACTCGGGTACGAACCACCACGGCAGGAAGGCACATACGATCATGACGTTGACGAAGAAGCAGATCAAGCAGCTCAAGGCGATGGCCCATCATCTCAACCCGATCATCCAGGTCGGCAAGAACGACCTGTCCGATGCAGCCGTCAAGCAGGCCGATGAGACGATCGAGAAGCGCGAGCTGATCAAATGCGATGTGCTCGACGGCTCCGGCCTGACCGCCAAGGAGGCCGGCGAGGAGCTGGCCGAACGTCTGGGTGCCGAACTCGTACAGGTGATCGGCAACCGCTTCGTGATCTACCGCGCCTCGCACCGCGACGACATCGAGAGGATCAGGCTCGTCCGCGGCTGACCCCACGCCACAGGCCCCTGGCGGTTCACACCTTCAGCTGGGCCAGCTCCTTGCGGATCGCCAGCATCTTGCCGTAGGCCGCGTTGCGTTGTTCGGTGGTCCTGGCCCGTGCATGCGCCGCCTTGGCCTTGGCGTATTCGGATTCCAGGAACGTCGCGCGTTCGCGTGCCGCGATGCGCGCATCGATATCGGACCCATCGATGTCATCGGCGATGGTCTGCGCACACAGCGAGTCCCACAGCTCCTCCATCGTGGTCCCGTACACCGTCAGTCGCGACCCGGCGGCCGGACGCCATGCTCCGGCATGCACCTTGGTAATCGGCGTATGCCCCGGTTTGACCGGCACGTTCCGCCGGACCACGAACGCGCACTGTTCGGCGTCGGACGCGATCGGCTCCCCGGTTTCGGCGTCCGGCAGCGGCCCGCCGTCGCGCACGCACACGAACACGATGCCGCCCTGCCGTTGGGCGGCGATATGGTCGATCACCTCCACCGGCACCGCCGCTCCGCTCGGCACATGCAGTCCCAGCACCAGGATCTCCGGGAAACGCCTGCTTTCCGCCAGACCCGTGGTCGCGGGACGCAGGATGGCCAGCATGCTGATCGATTCGATATCCGTGGCGAAGCGTTGTTTAGTCTTGGCCGATACCGCCCCTCGCCCGATGAACATCTGTTTGGGCAGCGCGCCTTTGGCGTCCGGCACGGCAGCCCGTGTCGGCAATCCCAGCGTCAGCGCGTTCAATGATCCACAGGATGCGGCGATCGCCATCGACATACCTCCTTGTTCGCGGCGGCGTTACCGGACATCGTAGCGCAGATCCGTCCCCGTGATCCGCCGTGTTCCGAATCCGCACGGCCAAACCGACCGTGCAGGTCCGTGTTCCCGCGGCGCGGTCGATGATTTCTTGGCTATGCTGGAACCATATTCCTCCGATGCATGACCGATCTTCACACAGGGAGTGGGTATGAGCGCACAACGTTCACCGAAGGGGTTCGCCGTCGTCGATTTCGAGACCACCGGCATCAATCCGTCGGGCGGCGACCGTGCCATCGAGGTCGGCATCGTGCATGTGGCGCCGGACGGCACCTTGGAGGATGAGGCGGAGACCCTGATCCGCGTGCAGCGCGACCTGGGGGCCAGCAACCTGCACCACATCCACGCCGCCGATCTGATGGATGCGCCGGATTTCGCCGGCATCGCCGCCGAGCTGCGCGATTGGCTCGACGGGTACGTGTTCGTGGCGCATAACGCCGTCTTCGATTCCCGGTTCCTGAACGCCGAGTACAACCGGCTCGGGTATGCGACGCCGGTGGACCGCACGACGTCGATCTGCACGCTGCGGCTGAGCAACCGGTTCCTGGGCTTGCGCAGTCTGGACGACTGCTGCCGCGAGCTGGGCATCCGCAACGCCGACGCGCACAGCGCACTGGGCGACGCGCATGCGACCGCGCTGCTGCTCAGCGGTTTCCTGCACGGCATCCCCGACTGGGAGGGCTGGCGGCCCGCGCTGCGAGCGGCGGCCGAGCTCGAATGGCCGCGGATCGAGGAGCGGCCCCGCACGTGGATGCCCAGGCAGAGCCATGCCGCGCGCAGACCTGCGTCCCCGTTCCTGAATCGTCTGCAGTCAGGCAATCCCGGCGCCTCGGACGTCCATCACGCCGATGCGGTCATGCTGGATGCCGCGGCCGAATACGCGGACCTGCTGGATCAGTGCCTGATCGACGCCCGGTTGAGCGAACATGAGAAGAGCGCGCTGGTGGACATGGCCAACGCGCTGGGGTTGACCCGGGAGGATTGCCTGCGCATCCATGAGTACTATTTCGCCGATGTGGCCGATGAGGCGTGGCTGGACGGACGGCTCACCGACGATGAGGAGCGCGAACTGCGGCAGGTCGGAGAGCTGCTGTCGATCGATGCGGACGTCATCGACGAGGCGATCGCCGGGACCACGGTGACGGATACGGCCACGGGCCGGCATGCGCGACGCCGCCATGGCGAGCCGTATGCCACGGACGGCGCCCATGACGGGTCCGGGACGGCGGATCCGAATCACCTGCAATCCGATGCCATGCCACCGTCTGGTACCCGTTCGCGCACCACGCAGGAATCCGACGGCAAATCGCAGCGCAACCATGCAGGCGGCAGGAAGCATGGGCGTCACCGTTCCCCGGAGGTTGTCCCGAACGACGACGCGCAACGCGATATCGTCCTGGGCAAGCCGGTGGTGCGCTCCACCACGCCGATTCCCGTATCCGGACTCACGCTCGACGGCAGCGGCCGATCGCGGTTCCGGCTGCATCGGGGCGATCGGCTGGTCCTGACCGGGACGATGAACCGTTCGCGCGACGAGTGGATCTACCTGCTGGAAGGATTGGGGCTTGTCATATGGCCCACCGTTACGATGCAGGTGCGTCTGGTGGTGGCCGCCGATATCGATTCCGAATCGACGAAGGCGCGCAAGGCCCGCGACTACGGCATTCCGATCGTCGACGAGGATTGGCTGGAACGCGCGTTGCGCAACGGTCTGGTCGAGGAGTGAAACCTGTCGTTCTCCCCATCGCCAAGGAGCGTCTGATATCATCCAGTACCTGACCTGCCAACCGTATACAGCCTCTGCCGCGGATGGACGACGGATCCAACCGGTCATGCTCCGAGCCGATTGCGGCCGTATACGCACCGATGAAGGAGAGTCATGAGACGACGTGTCAATTCGGCGCCCTCCCCCGACAACCGCACGGCAGGACGCCGACGCGGCGGATTCCGTGCGCTGCTGCAGGAGATGGCGGCCGAGGTCCACGAGCACCGCAGCACGGCGCTGGTGTATGTGACGCTGCGCGTGCTCGTCATCGTGACGATGGTGCTCCAATTCCTCAACGGCAACTATGAGAACGTGTTCCTGTGCCTGCTGACGCTGGTGCTGTTCCTGGTGCCCGCGTTCGTGCAGGTCACGTTCAAGGTGGAGCTGCCGTCCACGTTGGAGATCATCGTGCTGCTGTTCATCTTCAGCGCGGAGATTCTCGGCGAGATCAGTTCGTTCTATGTGCTGTTCCCGTTCTGGGACGTCACGTTGCACACGTTGAACGGTTTTCTGGCCGCGGCGATCGGTTTTTCACTGGTGGATCTGCTCAACCGCAGCGACCGGGTGAAGTTCGACCTGTCGCCGCTGTTCCTGGCGATTGTTGCGTTCTGCTTCTCGATGACGATCGGCGTGCTGTGGGAGTTCTTCGAGTTCGCGATGGATCAGCTGTTCGCGTTGGATATGCAGAAGGACACGATCGTGCATGCCATCCATTCGGTGACGCTCGACCCGACGAACACGAACACCACGGTCACGATCGACGGCATCACCGATACGATGGTCAACGGCGTCGACCTGGGTGTCGGAGGATACCTCGACATCGGTCTGATCGACACGATGGAGGATCTGATCGTCAACTTCATCGGTGCCGCGGTGTTCTCGGTCATCGGGTTCCTCTACGTGCGTTCGCGCGGGAAGAACACGGTGCTCAGCAGGTTCATTCCGTACCGCAAGCACGGGCGGACGATCGAGGACTGGAACAATCATCCGGATGAGCCGAATGATTCGATTCAACCGGACAAGCCTTCCATGGAACCGGATATACGCCCCATCGATGTGGTACCGAAGAGCTGAACAAGCGCTTTGTCGATTTCGTATCGCATAGATGCGGTACCGAAGCCGGCTGCAACCGCCGAAAGAGTCCGTACCGTACCATTTGTGTTTCCGGCATACGCTCATACGATGACGGTGAGGCGAGATTCGGCGTCGGGGTGGACGCGTGTGACGCTGATGCGTTCGTGGATCTGGTCCTTGAGCTGACCGACGTGGGAGATGATGCCGACATCGCGGGTTTTGGCGATATCGCGCAGGATGCCCATGACGTCGTCGAGATAGTCGTCGGACAAGGTGCCGAAGCCTTCATCGATGAACAGGGTTTCCATGGACAGTCCACCGTTCTCCGCCTGGATGATGTCGGCGAGCGCCAATGCCAGTGCGAGCGAGACGAAGAAGGTCTCACCGCCGGACAGGCTGCTGGGCGGGCGCAGTTGTTCATTGCGTCGGTCGAAGATGTCGATGGGCAGACCGGTTTTCGTACCGCCGCGCCCCTCATGCTCACCCAGCCGCAGCTCGTAGACCCCGCCTTGGATGTCCTTGAGAATCTCATTGGCGCGCATGAGTACATCGCGGAACCGTTCGGTGACCGTGTAGGTGATCAGCGTCAGGCGGCGGTCCGCCGGTGAATCGCCACCACCGTTGGCCAGTTGCGCCATGCGGTACAGAGGGTCGTAGGTATCCAGCTCCCGCTGCCAGTCCTGTGCGGCGGCGTTGAGTTCCTCAGCGCAGCGTAGACGCTCCTGTTCCCAATCCGCTGCCGCGTTCCGCCGACTCACCATGGCATCACGCTCGGATTGTGCGTGGGTACAAGCGGCTTTCAGCATCTCTGCATCAATGGATTCAATGGCTGAGCCCCATGCCGTGGGTTCAAGGTTATCGGCATAGGCAACCGGCTGCTCGCCGCTGGTATCGAGAACCCCAGCATCCGGAACCACAGCATCCGGAACCACAGCAGGGACGACGAACTGCGGTTGCTCTCCGCCAGATGCGGATTCCGATAGATCACTGCTTGTTTCGGACGTAAAGCCCTTGCGCGTCTGGACAAACGCCTTGATCGATTGCGCCAAGGTGCGTCGGGCGTCCTGCAATCTGGTCTGATTAGCGGTAATCCGCCGCTCATATTCATCGATACGCTGTTGTTTATGCGTGATGGCCGCAGCGTCCAACGCACTGCTTTTCGCGTCTTCGATATTGTTGAAACCCTGCTGCTGGAGCAAGGCGGTCACTTCGCCGCTCAATGATTCGATCTGCGCGTTGAGCGTTGCGGATTGGGCTTGCAGCTGGGTTTGCTGCGTGGCAAGCTTCTGACGCTCCTTGATACGCAGATTCAAACATCCCGCCTCCTCGGCTTGTTTCTCCGCTTCTTCAAGCTGGTGCCGCGCTTCTCGACGTTCCGCCGCCACGGATTCCTCAGTATGGCCGGCAGCCTCGGATTGCGCGGATTCCAACGCCTGTTTGGCTACCTGATAGGCGCTTTCAAGTTTGGCAAGTTGCGTATTGGCTTCTTGCAAGGCATTCTGAGCCTTGCGTATTTCGTCACGCTGCCGCTTTGATTCACTCAGTTGTTCGGCGGCCTGTTCCAGTTTGGTCAACTCGGCATCAGCCTGTTCAATAGCCTGCTGAGCTTCCTCGACGCTGCTTCCCTCGGCGGCTTCGCGCTCGGCTTCCATCTTGGTTTTGGTTCGACCGAGCTCGGATTGCGCCTGATGCAACTTCTCCGCACATTGCTTGGCATGACGCTCCAAAGCGTGCAATTTTCGCTCGGTGACCACATCATCGGGAGCCTGATAGGGACTGGGATGCGTGGTGCTGCCACATACCGGGCACGGCTGTCCTTCCTTCAGCATGCCGGCGTATTTCGCCGCATCCAACATGGTGAATTCCTGCCGTGCCTGCTCGGCTGCCTGTTCCGCTTGTGTACAGACGATGTCCAATTCATCGACTTGAGCGTTCTGTTCAGCGACACGTTGCTCGAGTTCTATTACTTTCCGGGCATGAGTAAGCCGTTGCGCTGCCTGTTTACGCCGCTCCTGAAGCAACGGTTCCTGAGCAAGCTGTTCAGTATACGCGGCGATACGTTCAGCAACCGTTGTCTCGTCCGGCAGTCCATTCATGGCTTCCTGTGCAGTAGCAAGCACGTCATCCCGTTGTCTGAGGTACCGGGAACGCGCTTCTTCCATGCGCTTGGCGGATTGAGCGACTTTGTTCAGCAAAGCCTGATGCGTTTCAACGACTGCAAGCCTCTCCCGGGCTGCGTCCTTACCTCCGGCCGCAGCCAACGCGCGTTTGTGCTGTTCTTCCAACGTTTCGGCGGTGGGATACTCCTGGAGCCGTTCCAGTACATCATCCAAATTGTCGACAGTGTCGTTCAACTCGCAACGGCGCTTCTCGAGATCCTGCTGCTTGGCCAGCACTGGCTCCGCCTTGCGAGCCGATTCGATTTGGTTCCGTTCCGTTGCGATTTGCTCGCCTTGACGTTCCAAATCGACATGTTGCTGCACCAGCGCACGCTCTTCCTGTGCCTGTTGCACCAGATCAGCACTCTGCCGATATAGGTCCTCCGTATGGCGCAACTTGATTTCCAGCTTGGCTGTCTGCGATGTAAGGTCATCCTGCAATCGAGCCGACTGCATGGCGGTCTGGGTCATGGTCTGGTTCAGTCGCCCAACAATCTCTTCAACGCCGTACCTCGGGTATGCGATGTTGCCGGATTCGTCCAGGCCCCAAAAGCTCGAGTCCATACCTGTCGTCCCATCGGCAGCTTCCTGTTGATCCGATGCCTCCGCTACCGTGTCCGCGCTGTCGCCGAATTCGCGGATACCTTGCAGGATACGACCGGCGTTACGCTGTGCCAGACGAACGGTTTCGGATAGCGTTCGTTGGGCATCCTCCATAGCATGTCGCTGTTGATCCGCCGCGGTTTTCAGCGTCTCCTGGATGCGTTCGTATTCCTGGGCGGAGAACAGTTCCTTGACCAGTTGGGTACGGTCCTCGGGTTTCATGCGCAGGAATTCGGAGAATTGCCCCTGCGCCAGCATGATAGTCTTCGAGAATTGATCACGATTCAACCCAACCAGCTGATTGATCTCCGCAGCCACATCATTGGCCTTGATCGCCAGCGACGTGGCATGCCCTTCCCCCTCCGCGAATGCAAAGTATCGTGCGGCGCCACCATCGGGTTCCGGCGTTCCGATCAACGGCCGCAAGCCGTCTTCGATCTTCCAGAGTTTGGCCGTGGCACGGTGCGTGCTCGTTTTACCGCTCTTGGTCACATACTGGTATTCGGGCTCTCGCCTGATGCGATAGAACACGCCGTTGAGTTCAATGATCAGATCCACCACGGTGACTTCCCTGCTCTCGCCGAGGAATCTGGAACGCATCCGCGTCTTATCGGCGTTCAGCACCGAAGGCGACCCGTAGAGCGCGAAGGTGATGCCATCAAGGATGGTGGTTTTGCCGGCGCCGGTCTCCCCTTCGATCAGGAACATGTGCGAACGGGACAAGGCCGCGAAATCAATGGAGAATTCATCCTTGTACGGGCCGACGCCTTTCAGCTTCATACCGATCAGTCGCATCGCTCACTCCTTTCCCGCCGCGTCGTCATCGAACAACGCCAGATCACCCGTTGTATTGCGACCCATCTCACCACGATCACAACCATCATCGCCGTCTATGCCATGCTGCTGTGTAGCTCCGGTATGTTCCGTGCGCTCGGCCCGTACCTGTTCAACGACCTGACGCAATACTGCAGTCTCCCGTTCGTCGGGCGCACGACCGATGGTGTATTCCACGAAACCGTTGAGCACATCCATTTCGTCCCGTACGGCAGTGAGATCGGCCATGGCGCGTTCCGTATTCCGCACCCGCGTGCAGACAGCGCGTTTCTCCAGTGCGAATGGATATTTGCCGTCAATGCGTTCATAGAGATGCTGCGGGTATTCGTCATACTGCACCGTGACGGACACCCAATCCTCCTGATGCAGGTCGGCCTGTGAAAGCACCTCGTCGAGCGTGCCGGCGATTGAGACCATGGCCGGTTGCTCCGATTGCACGGCCCTGGTCTCAATCACCGGCTTTCCCTGCCCGGCTTCATGCTTGCCTTCCTCTCCCCCAAAATCCACTATGGTCACTTGCTTGCCGTTACCGACCTGTGGCGACCGAGGCGCTTCCGAAAACGAATAGGCCAGCAACGAGCCGCTGTACCGTGCCTGCGGCGTCCGGCCAAAATGGAACACATTCATGTGCTTGCCATCCGGTTGGGGAATGGTCACATTCTGCGGCCGGTGCAGATGCCCCAAAGCCAGATAATCGAAACCGCAACCGGTGAATACTCCGGCCGCCACACTGTCCACTCCGCCAACCGTGATAACGCGTTCCGAATCGGATGGCGTAGCTCCCGAAACGAACGCATGCGCCATCAGTATGGCATGCAGATCAGGATACCGAGTTCTGCGCTCGGCAAGGTCGCGGGTGATCAGCGTCATGGCGGCGGTCATCACGCCTTCATGCGAGCGCGGCACCACCACAGCACCGTCCCGCCACAGCAATCCCGGCAGTCCCTCAGGACATGCATCGGGATCGCCGTCACATCTATCGGCCTTCCCCACCCCAAACTCAGCACTCAACATCCCCGCCAATATCGGACGCGACGCATCCGGATCAAGATACGGTACCGCGTACACCGCCAACGCATCACCATCACGTTCCACCATCACCGGCGCCGCGATATCCTCCAGCCGGCAACGCATATGCACGTTCGGCACCATCGCCCCGGCACCGAACCCCAATCGGTCGGCGGAATCGTGATTGCCCGGCGTCATAATCACCTCAAGCGGATGACCGTTTACTTTGAGTCCCGCCAACCGTTCGAACACCGGCGCGAACAGCTGCACCGCCGCAGCGGACGGGCGCGGCATATCATAGATGTCACCGGACACGCAGAGCACATCCACCCGTTCACTCTCGATCAGTCCGATGAGCCAATCCAGCGCACGGGCCTGATACTCGCCCAGATCCAGCCCTTTGAACCGCCGCCCGATGTGCCAGTCGGATGTATGTAGCACTCGCATGGCAACCTTCCTTTCCGTCACTGCCCCCATTCTTCCACGCCCGTTCATCGACGGTAGATATCTACCGTTTACTACAATGGGCTGTGTCGGATACGGCCATATCATAAGCAAAGGAGCGTGGACCATGGCCTTGGAAATCGTGCACAGCGACATCACCACCATGACGGTGGACGCCATCGTGAACGCGGCGAATCCACAGCTGCAGATGGGCGGCGGCGTATGCGGTGCCATCTTCCGCGCAGCCGGAACCCGTCGTTTGCAGGAGGCCTGCGACCGGCTCGCCCCTATCGCCACCGGCAAAGCCGTCATCACCGACGGGTTCGACCTGCCCGCGCGCCACATCATCCACACGCCCGGTCCCGTGTGGCGCGGCGGCACACGCGGCGAGGAGAGCAAGCTGCGCGCCTGCTATCGCAACAGCCTGGCATTAGCCGCCGAACACGGCTGCGCCAGCATCGCCTTCTCATTGATCTCCGGCGGTATCTACGGATATCCCGTCGAGGACGCAATCCGCATTGCCATCGAGGAGATGCGCGCGTTCCTTATGGACCCCGCGCACGCCGACATGACCGTCATCCTGGCATTGTTCGACGAAACTACCTACGGGCTCGCCCGGCATATCGGCGAACGGTACCCTGGAAAGACTTCATGATCAACAACGGTGGCGAACGCCAACGTCTGGGGTCATCGGCGTCATGCCAAGTCCTTGAGCCTCTCGCCGCTCGCCTCGGAATCCCCGTTGGTTCCAGCCAGCGTATCGAATCGTCAGCTCGACCTCCGCCCCAACAATGCCATCCGCATCCTGAGTCCGCCCGGTCAGATGAAAGCCCATATGCTCGTAGAACGCGCGGGCACGGTCGTTGCCGCGGAACATCCAGACCACAATTCGTTTGGGAACGCCGGTCGCGGCCATCGCCTCCTCGAACAATCTCCTGCCGATTCCGCGGCCTTGATACTGCTTCAACACGTACAGCGCAGCGACTTCGGCGGCTCCGGGATACGTTGAGGGCGGCCGTGCGGGATTCAAGTATTCCGCGTATCCCACCACAGCGTCCCCATCCATGGCGAGCAGCACCGTGCGAAAGTCGTGCAGGCGCGTGACTTTCAACGCGAATGCCGGGGTGATGGCATCGACCAGCTCCTGCGAAAGCAACCCCGAATAGGTCTCCCGCCAAGTGCGGGCATGGACTTCGGCCTTTTGTTCAAGAAGATCAGTTGTTAGACACCTGATGCATATTCCCTTCATGGGAGCGATTCCACCCATCGTGCCACCCAAGCCAAACGTGATGCCAGTTCACGGTGTAGCGAAAAGAATTGCCCCGTATATGGTAGACACTGCAGCAAATCCCTACCCATACTGATGCTTGACAATACTATCGTATTGCGATAGTATACTATGGCATGCGAACACGAGACCAAGCACTCCATGAGTATCTCTACGGAGGCCCTTATCCGAGAGGCTTTCCGACCGGACTGGAAAAACAGGTGAAACGCAAACTGCAAATGTTGAAAGCCGCGCACGCGCTCCACGATCTGAAAGTACCGCCGGGAAACAGATTGGAACCGCCGCAAGGCAACCTGCTCGGACATTGGAGCATCCGCATCAACCAGCAATACCGACTCATCTTCCAATGGGACGACGACGCCAAGGAGGCATACGATGTCTATTTCGACGACTACCACCACTGATCAATTCCTCAGCACTCCAGGCGAGATTCTGAAAGAGGAATTCCTCGAACCTTTGGGAATCAGCAACTACCGCCTCGCCAAAACCATCGGCGTGGGGGAAACCGCAATCGGAGAAATCGTTCGAGGCAAGCGAACCATCAGCACGGCCATGGCATACCGTCTGGCGGCAGCGCTTGGCACCACTCCGGAATTCTGGATGAACCTGCAGCGAGACTACGACTTGCTCAGCTTTGACACCAGTACCCTCGGCGATATCAAACCTCTGATTCACGCATAAGTTTGAGAGACAACGTCATGACGCGACCATTGACCATCGCACTGCTGCAGATCAGCCCGACCGGCACGCTGGCCGGCAACCTGGCCAAAGGCATCCTGGCCTGCCGCCGTGCCGCGGAACTCGGCGCGGACATCGCACTGTTCCCGGAGATGTGGAGCAACGGGTACGCGCTGCACGGCCGGCCCGTCGAGGACTGGACGGCCGAGGCGGTTGACGTGGACGGCGACTTCGTCAGCGCGTTCGGCGAGCTGGCCCGCGAGCTGAACATGGCGATCGGCGTGACGCTCCTGGAACGGCACGAGGGCGGCCCGCGCAACACCTTGGTGCTCTTCGACCGGTTCGGCGAGCGCCGACTCGTTTACGCCAAGGTGCACACCTGCGACTTCGACGCGGAGCGCCACCTGACGCCGGGGCATGAATTCCCGGTATGCGTGCTCGACACCGCCGTCGGCCCCGTGCGCGTCGGCGCGATGATCTGTTTCGACCGCGAGTTCCCGGAGAGCGCCCGAATCCTCATGCTCAACGGCGCGGAACTCATTCTGGTACCGAACGCCTGCCCGATGGAGATCAACCGACTTGCGCAGTTGCGTGCGCGCGCCTACGAGAACATGACCGCGATCGCGACCTGCAACTATCCGGATTCCGTGCCGGGATGCAATGGCAACTCCACCGTGTTCGACGGCGTGGCCTATCTGCCCGACGGCCCCGGCGAGGACGGGTCCCGGGATATGTGCCTGCTGCAGGCAGACGGCACTGAAGGCGTGTTCGTCGCCAAGCTCGATCTGGATCAGCTGCGGAAATACCGGGAATACGAGGTGCAGGGCAACGCCTATCGGCATCCGGAACTCTATGGGATGCTATGCAGCGGGGCGGTCGACCCGCCGTTCGTCAGGCCGAACCGACGTGTCGTCCCCATGCCGGAACGCGGTTAGGAGACTAGCAGGCGCATCACCTGTTCGGCGGTTCGTTCCAGGTTCCGCGAGGCGCCGGCAAGCGCCTCCTGCAGGGACACGGCTCCGGGTTGGATGCCGAACACGGCGGCGAAGCCCAAGGCGTTCAGTTGTTCGACGTCCTCCCCGATGCTGCCGGCGAGTGCGATGACGCGGCATGACGGAGCCACTTCACGCACCGCGCGCGCCACGCCCATCGGTGTCTTGCCGTATTGAGTCTGCCCGTCGATGCGTCCTTCGCCGGTGAAGCAGTAGTCGGCGCCGACCGCCCGCTCCTTAAGCCCGACGATTTCGATGACAAGATCGATGCCGGAACGCATGGTGGCGTCCGTGAACGCGAGGAACCCCGCGCCGAGTCCGCCTGCCGCGCCCGCTCCGGGGATTGCGTCCACACTGCGACCGGTATCGCGACGGATGACCTCCGCATAGTAGCCCAAGGCCCGGTCGAGTTGTTCGATCATGGCGGATGTCACGCCTTTCTGCGGCCCGAAGACCGCCGTTGCGCCGTCGGGGCCGGTCAGAGGGTTGGTGACGTCGCTGGCCAATATAATCGGCGTGCGCGTAACGCGCGGGTCGAGACCGGTACAATCGATGCGGTCGAGGTCGGCGAGTGTCACTCCCCCGCCCGGCAGGTTGCGACCGTCGGCGTCGAGCAATCGGACGCCGAGAGCCTGGGCCATGCCTGCGCCGCCGTCATTGGTGGCGCTGCCGCCGAGTCCGACGATGATGCGTTCCGCGCCGCGGCCGAGCGCGTCGAGGATCAGTTCGCCGACGCCGCGCGTGGTGGCGTGCAACGGGTCGGGCGTGGTGCCGACGAGATGCAGCCCCGCGGCTTCGGCCATCTCGATGACGGCCGTCGTGTCATCGCCGAGGATGCCATATGTGGCGGCGACCGGTTCGCCCAATGGCCCGGTGACACGGACCGAGATCAGGCGACCGCCGGTAGCGGCGACCAAGGCGCGGACCGTGCCTTCGCCGCCGTCCGCCATGGGAATGGGGATGATGTCGGCATCGGGGGTCACGCGCCGCACGCCGCGTTCGATGGCGTCCGCGGCCTGCCGCGCGGTCAGACTGCCTTTGAACGAATCGGGCGCGATGACGATCTTCATGGATTCCATGCTCCTCCTGCGGTGCGACAGCTGCGGCATTGCGGCTCAACGGTTTCGGGAATGGAGTCGGCTATCCGCTGATACCATCGAAGAGCACGAATTGGAAACGGATGGGAGTTGATGATGATTGTTCGCACCGCATCGGTGGATGAGCTGCCGCAGATCGAGGCGATGTACGCGGATATCGTGGACGCGATGCAGAACACGCCGTTGGACGTGTGGTGGCAGATGGGCTCGCATCCCTCGCATGAGATGCTGTTGGACGCCGCATCCGATGGAAACCTGCTGGTGGCGGTCGACGAAGAAAGCGACAAACACAACGTGGCTGACGTTGGAGACGGTGCCACGGAAACAGCCAATCCAGTGCTGGGCGCCTGCATTCTCAACGGAGTTCAAGGCGTGGATTATGGAATCATCGATTGGGATGTGCAGTGCGATGATGCAGAGGTCAACGTGCTGCATCTGCTGGGAGTTTCACCCGCCGCACGAGGCCGCGGCGTGGGACGAGCGATCATCGACAAGGCCTCCGCAATGGCGATGGAACGCGGTATGAAGTCACTGAGGCTCGACACATTCGATAACAATGCGCCGGCCATCGCGCTGTACCGTTCCTGCGGATTCACCGACCATGGCGTGTATGAGATCCACGTGGGTCGCGGGCTGATTCATGCCTCGCATCTAATGGAGATGGATCTGCGATAGATTCACACACGTCGTGCAGCATTCCGCGCGATATGGCGTGCCAGCACCATTGCTTAGACCAAGGCTGTGCATCCGAATTGTATGCCAACTTCGATATAGCAGTCATGCTATATTCGATACATGGCGATGATTGACGATTTGAAGCAGGAGCGCATTCGCCGCGGGCTGAGTCAGGCGGCGGTCGCGCATGCGATGGGCACCACGCAATCGGCCCTGTCACGCGCAGAACATGGCGGAAACCCAACGCAGGATTTCCTGCAGCGGTATCAGGAAGCTCTGGATACCCATCCCAGCTCCAGCACACTGGACATCGAGACCATCCGGCTACTGGTCAAAGCCATCGCTCAGCGCAACGGCATCGCCGAATTGTACGCGTATGGATCGGTTGCACAAGGCTGCTCCCGGCCAGATTCCGACATCGACCTGTTATACCGCAGGAACACCGACGCTGAATATGGTCTATTCGAAACCGCGCGTCTCAGGGACGAATTGGAATCGGCTCTTGGCAGGACCGTGTCGCTGCTCTCCTTCGATGCTCTGGAGCACAAAGCCACTCATAGCCGCGCCAGTAAACGATTCCTGGAGCATATCCGCCCCGATCTGGTGCGTGTAGCATGACCGCACAGCCCCACGCCGATCAACGATTCCGCGACGGAACCACGTTGCTGCGCTTGGTGGAGCATCTTGGTTTTGCGGTCCAAGATGCAGCCAAGGCACCATCTGCAGCCGATCTGGAAGACAACAGGCCGCTGCTGAACTCAGTGGCCATGGAGCTTATCCAAGCCCAGGAAGCAGCGAACCAACTTTCCGATGCGTTCATCTCCGAAATACCCGACCTACCCTGGCCGCAACTGCGCGGATTACGCAACATCATCGTCCATGAATATGACGCCATCGACGCCGACGAGCTCTATCGCACCGTCACCGTCGATGTCCCACATCTCATCGAATTGCTGCAACCGATTGTTAACGCTATCGAATAATCCACGAGTCTCTACGCCACTACTCGCCTCTAAGGCTGAGCGCAAACGGTAAGGAACATCCGCAGATGGAAAAACAGCAATCCGCGCACAGTTCAGCCAGCCACACTATTAAACAGTCATCTTCTACCCACGGCGCAAGGAGCATGCTTCCAATCAAACGCCTTATTTTCATTCCTTCATTCTTTCAAGTAAATCCTTCGATTCCTCGGTCAACGACCCATCTTCGGCAAGCATCGGGGTGTCCACCACAGTCTTGATGGAAATCGCAGTGGACACGACCGTACCGATGACGCCTTTGCTTTCGTCCGAATACACGGAATAGTCCTCGCCTTCGGTCGCGATGATGTCCTCCATCCGACGGATCAGCGGCAGGAAATATGCATCGAGCCTGGTAAGCAAAGCATATAGCATATACGTACGTCGGCGAATGGCGATACATTGTTCGGCACCGGCCTCCATCTCCTCGCAATATTGGTCGGTCTGTGCGGCATATGCTTTGGCGTTCTCCAGATTCTTACCCGCTTTGGCTCCTACGATCATGCCCATGACAAGCAGCGCAGGCCCCGTCACCAACCCACCGAGTACCGCCATGCCGCCCGCGATTCCCATGCCGCCGGCGGCAAGCGATCCACCTCCGAAGAACGCCAGAGTGGCGTTCGAGGCGGCGACGCCGCTGAGAGTGCTGATGGCCGTGCCTGTTGATGCGGTCGCGAGCGCGGAAGCGGCGCTATATGCGCCGAATGCGGTCAATGCACCGCCCGCGACGCCGGTCACGCCTCCCTGCAACATCGATGAAGCGAATCCGTTCATCTTCTTCAATTCGTCGAAATCAGCCTGTTCCGCATGAAACCGCTTGGCCTCGAACAAACCTTCGGTCTCGGAGAATTCGACGTTCTTCAATCGCGTGAACGCACCGAGAAAACGGCCGATATTCCCTTCAAGGATGACGAGTTTTTCTCTACCGAGCTCCTCCATGGCATTGTTGCATTGTTTACGAAGCTCCTCCAGTCTTGACGCCGCCAGTTCGGAACGAGTTTTTGAATCGTCGTTGAGCTTTTTCGCCTTGCCATGGTCGCTCACCCCCTTAACGAACATCCCCGTGCCCGACATGGCGGATACGACTGCGGCTCCGATGAACAGCGGTACGAACACTGGCATGATAGTTTCCTCTCCCCTGACGGTTCTTTTTGTATGCTGTACGTTCTCTCCGAGACCTGTGCGTCACTTCTTGCCGAATAACCCGCCGAAGACGTTCTTGGCGGCGCCCAGCGCGTTCTTGGCCTGTTTCTGTACCTCATCGCCAATGGGATTAAGCGCTCCCTCGATGGCATGGCCCGCCGAATTCAGAGCGGAACCGGCATGTTCAAGCACCGGCTTCGCCGCGCTGCCCGCGGCATCCGCAACGTTCGCGGCCTGTTCCTGAACCCAATTGGCCGCGGGCGCGATTCCCTCCTCGATCTTTTCCTTCGCATGGTCGATAATATCCTTCTCCGGCATTTTAGCCTTGCCCGGCTTCGGTGCCAGTTCGTCACCGATAAGCTGTTCAGCCGCGCGTTGGATCGCCGCACACCGCTTATTCATTTCGTCGATGATGGGCTTGATCTCCGCATATGTGCCGTTGGAGGATTCCAAGTATCTTTTCTCATTAAGCACCGCGGAAGCGCTACGCATCAACTGTTCCATCTCTTGGAATACGTCCCTGTCGACCCCGCAATGCCGGGCGACGTGACGAATCATCTTCAACTCGTCTTCCGAAGCGCCGCCGTCCGCAAACGAGATGGAAAGCATATTCCACACCAGCAGTCGAGAACTCACCGCATCCTGAGCGTCCGTATCAACGGCGTGCAACGCATCGTCGACCGCTTCCACGAGCATTTCGAATCGATCCGTGGACAACGACGCCTGATTGACCGTGTTCCGGCACCCGTCCACCAGTTCTTCCCGGTAATTCCCGAACATCTGAGGATCGATGTCATTACCGATCGCGTCGAACATGTCGCGTTCCTCGTCGGTGACATGCTCGTCGACGGCAATCAGATAGTAATACGATGACAGCGCGTCTTTCGTCGAAACAAACATCGTCGCTCTCCTCCTATAGTTTCAGGCTCTCATCGGATGCCATCAGATCATTGAATTCGCTCATACTGCGGAATTGCGGTTTGCGTCCCAACACTTCGCAGATCTCGGCATTGCCTGCGATATAGCCGTCAGGATCCTGATTGATAATCGCTTGGTCCATCGCCGCGAATCCGGCTTCGAACGATGTATAGCAGCGCTCGAAATACTGCTTGGCGAGCGTGTCCATTTCCACGCGATACCGACGAATTGCCTCAATCGCTTCCGCGCATTCCTTTTCCATGCGGATGCGATCCTCACGGGCGAGCTCATATTCCTCAAGCGCCATGGACAATTCTCGATACACGGCGAGAGCGGCCGAATATCCCACCGTGCTGCCGGCGACGGAAAGCGCCATCGTCGCCATCGTCCCCATACCCGCACCGGAGGCGGCCGCCGCTGCCGCTGCGGCACCCATCAGGCTGCCAATCTGACCGACGCCTTTCTCCCCCAGTTCCTCCACGCACTGGGCCGGCGTGATCTTACCTTGGCATAGACGCACAACGCTTTTCCCTACTTCGACACCCGCCGAAGCCATGCCGGAGACGACGTTGGTTTGAGAGACATACCGCACATACTCACTCGCCGAATTCTGCATGGCACCTTTGACCACAGAACCGGCAAACGCCGTCACATATCCCATCGCAGCAGCGATGCCTACGGTTTTCCCGACGTTTTCCGCAGCTTCCTGCAAATCCTCTTCGCCCTTAACATAGGCGACGAATTCTCGCACCAGGGACATGGCACCGGTCACAGCGGCCACGTTCAATGCCTGTTGGACGCCGGCCTTGTGAGCGACGCCGATGACATCCTTGGCAGTGGCCCACTTGGGATGCTGGACGGCCTCCATAGCCTCACGGCGGGTCAGACCGCTTTTGCGAAGCTTGCTTTTGATGGTCCGCAGCTTGTCGATTTTGCCCTGAATCTCGGCCTTCTTATTCGGCGAGGCATTCTCCAACAGATCGTTCAGTTCATCCAACCGTTGATCGATAAGACCTGGAGTGCCGTTACCCCCTATGAGTGCAGCGTAATCGTCATCGGCGATGTCTACAACAACGTCTCCTTCAAAATA